>ENA-UOJO01000138-UOJO01000138.1-human-gut-metagenome-genome-assembly--contig:-P57-NODE-138-length-120874-cov-19.040639_pt1 | contig 120874 bp, 121 predicted proteins | sample MGYA00242351_ERZ723898 | MGnify/ENA metagenome assembly ERZ723898 | reverse complement strand
TAATATGCCCTTTTAGGGCTTGTGCATACCACCAGTTTAACTGGTGGTTTTGATTGCATTTGTTTGGGTTAGATATCCACATTATAGATCGGCGCCACATGCCTGCGCCCACGATACATGATGAGAACCGCGGCAACGATGGAAAATGCATTCAGGCATACGATTACCGGGCGAATGGGGAGCACATCGCCGAGCGCTCCTGCAAGAAGCTGCCCCAGGATTGCTCCCGCTGTGGTCAGCATTTGAAATGTGCCGTTGAAGCGGCCGCGCATCTCGTTGGGCACATAATTCTGCGTGGAGGAAATGCGGATGTTGTAGCTTGTGACGCAGATGAGCCCGCTTACGAATTGCAGGAGCATCATCAGCATGACCGGCGCAAACAGGTAGCTTGCGTCAATCAGCGCGGACACAATGTACACGAAGAGCGCAATTGCAAATTTCCTTGCGGTTGGATAACGGAATTTATAATGTACAGCGCCGCCCACAAGCCTTCCCAAAACCGAGCACCCCATCACCCAGGTATAGGTCATTACCCCGAGGCTTTCCTGCGATTTGAAGTAAGGCAGGATGAGCGTACCGCTGCCGTTACCCACCATCATCGATACCACGAAATACGCTGTGATGACAAGCAATCCCTTTTCCTGTTTCAAATAGGCAATGCCCTGCTTGAAGTCATCCTTATAACGGGAAAGGGAATAAGGTTCTTTTGTCGTAGAAACCTGCGTTTCCTTCACGCGGATCTGCGTTTCAAACGTGGCTGCGATGGCAAATGTAGCCGCATTAAAGAGAAACAGCGGCGTGAGGCCCACATGCTCATAACACCAGGAGGCAATGGGCACCATCAACGCGGAAAGCGGGTAGATCATGCTGGAGATGGAATACGCCTTGGCATAGTTCCCTTCGCTGATGAGCATGGGATATAGGCTGTCATATGCAACGAGATACACGCTGTCAATCGTGCCGATGACAATGCAAAGGCCAAGCAGCAGCGCGTAGTTGAACAGTCCCCCGCGCAGCAGGAAGAAAATGACGAGGTAGAGTGCGGCGGAAAGATAGTCAAGCGTCCATACGGCTTTCGTTCGGGAAAAGCGGTCGAGATACGGCCCTGCGATGGAAGGCATGATGATCTTGGGGAGGTTGTAAACCACCATGAAGATCGCGTACAGCAAAGTGGAGCCTGTATAATCCAAAATCAGCAGGCTGAGCGCAAAGCCCGAAATGGCGTTGCCGAGCATCGAAACAACGGTGCCGAGCGTCAGTATCGTAAAATTGCGCGTCCAAAGGGGTTGATGTTCCATCGCAGGAATCTCTCCTTCGCTTGTTTATTTGCAGAATTCCAACCGGATGGAGCCGTTAACGGCCTCCGCGTGAATGGAATTGCCCGCATGATGTGCGATATGCACCTCTTTGCGGTGCTTCTCGCCGTCTAAATATACGCTGCCCGAAACGGTTTCAAGATCAAGGGTGTATTCGGTGACGGGAAGCGACGTTGCAACGCGGATGCCGCCGTTCACAGTTTCGCAATGCGTTTCGCCGCGCAGCTCGCCCGAGAGCGTAAGGGAGCCGTTGACCGTTTCGCAATGTGCACACGCATGCGCATAGCAACCGGTGGCGGAGACTGCGCCGTTTACGCTTTCCGCGTGCAAGCTGTCCGCAGTTACGCCCGCAAGCGTGACCGCGCCGTTCACGGTTTCACAGTATACGCGTTCAACCGCAAGCGCAGGCAACACAATTGCGCCGTTTACCGATTCGATGTGGAACAATTCAAATCCGGCTGCGGGCCTTTGCGGCACGGTAATGCGGATCATCCCGCCCTTCCACTGGTGGAAGGAGAAGCGCTTGAATATGCCGCGCAGGGGCTTCTCCTCAATGAAGAGCGTCTGCTCGTGCATTTCAACGGTGGGCACAGGCGCGCCGTCCGGATAGTCAATCTGCACATGATATTCGCTGCCAAGCAGAAATTCGACGCCTGCATTGGCAACTTCGATGTGCACGGAACGGAACTGAGGGCAGTCGCCCGCCTGCTTCTCATGTGCAGCCTGCGGGGCATCTTCCGCCGCTTCGGCAATGATCTGCCGCGCGAGTGCTGCAGGATCGCCAAGCTCCGCAGGCACAGGATCTTCCTGATCGATGCCCGCATCATCCAGATACTCCTCATAGAAGCGCAGCGCGGCGGCGCGGTCATCCTCCGAAAGATACTTGCCGTCCTTGCACGGCAGGGCCAACAGCGTGCGTTCAAATGCGCGTGTGAATTCATTTCGCGTCATCACAGCCACCTCCCCAACGCCCGGGCATAGGCATAATAAAGATCCTGTGCGATACAGGCCGTGTTTTCCGAAAAGAATTTTGCTTCGTCACGCCGGAGCTCGGGGCTGCGGCTTTCCTGCCGCCGGTTAAACTGTACTCTGCTATTCTTCATTTTACCCTCCAAACAACATGCTTTCAACTTGTTTTTTGTAAATGTCCCATTCGGCACGGTAGCGCGCAAGCGCCTCGCGCCCTGCATCGGTGATGGCGTAATACCGCCGGAGCCTGCCCGAATACGGCTGATCGTACGTCGTAAGCCAGCCTTCCTTTTGTAGCCGCCGCAAAACGGGATAGAGCGTGGATTCACTGATTTCAACAACTGCCTTGACGCTTTGCGTGAGCACATAGCCGTAGGTATCTTCGCGGTTGAGTGTGGCCAGCACGCAGGCGTCAAGCAGGGCGGAACCCAATTGGAATGTCAATGCACCTCACTCCTTTCTACGAGCAATATTATATTATGTATAATATTATCTGTCAATAGCAAAATCTGTTCCGATAAGAAAAAATAAATGTTGCACCGCTGCGTTTTGTGGTACTATAAAATCAGTTGAAGAATCCGAAAAAGGTGCATATTTGATGAAAAAAACCAGAATTATCGCAATCGAAGGGATTGACGGGAGCGGCAAAGGCGTGCAGTATCGCCTGTTGCGCGATGCTTTGCTTGCGCGCGGGTACACCGTTGCCACGCGCGACTTCCCTGCCTATGATAGCTTTTTTGGCGGGGAGATCGGAAAGCTCCTCTCCGGCGCGGAAGGGACACGGGCGGATCAGGTGGATGGAAAAAGCATGGCGCTTTGGTTTGCGCTGGACCGCTTTGAGAGCTTCCGGGATTACCGGGATGGGGCGACGGATATTTTGATCCTGAACCGGTACGTACTCTCCAACGCGGTATACCAAAGCATCCGCGATATTGATCTCGGCAAGCCGGACATTGCGGAATGGGTGTTTGCGCTTGAATATAACCATTTGGGCCTTCCGCGGCCGGATGCGAACCTTGTGTTTTCCATCGCGCCCGCAGAAGCGGAGGCGAATGTGGGCAAAAAGGGGTTCCGAGAGTATGTCGGCGCAGGGCGTGACGTCTACGAGGCTTCTCACGACATCCAGGCTCGCGCAATGGAGCAATACCTTGCCTATGCCGCGCGGTATGACGATATTGCTGTGATTCCATGCATGTCCGAAGGCAGGCTGATGCCTGTTGAAACGATCGGCGCGGCCGTCCTTGCAGCCTTAGAGGCGCGCGGCATTATTGCATGATCCCTTTCTGGCTTTTATAAATTGCGAAGGAGAAACCACATGAGAAAGATCGGAATCCTGACCGGAGGCGGAGACTGCCCCGGCCTGAACGCCGTAATCCGCGGCGTGGTGGCACGCTGCATGCGGGAGGATATTGCGGTGTTCGGCTTTTACGCGGGCTGGCGCGGCGTATTGGAAAATGAAGGGCGCTGGCTTACCCGGGCGGATGTGGAAGGCATCCAGACGCTGGGCGGGACAATTCTTGGCAGCTCACGCACCAATGTTATGAAATTTGAAAATGGGCCCGAGGTTGTGCGGGAGGCGATGGAGCGGCTCGACCTTGAGGCGCTCGTGGCTGTCGGCGGAGACGATACGCTCGGTGTGGCGAACACGCTGCGCAAGCTTGGCATGAACATGATCGGCGTGCCGAAAACGATCGACAACGACCTGTCCTGCACGGATTGGACGTTTGGATTCGATACGGCCTCCAACATCGCGATGGAGGAGATCGACCGCCTGCACACTACGGCAGAATCCCACGAGCGCTGTTTTGTTGTGGAGTGCATGGGGCGGCACACGGGCTGGATCACATTGCAGGCGGGCGTTGCGGCAAATGCACACCTTGTGCTGATTCCGGAGTTTCCGATGTCGTTCGGTGAGATTTATGATTTGGTACGCAGCCGCTATCTGCGTGGCGAACGTTATACGATTATTGCCGTAGCCGAAGGCTTTGAGCTTACGGGCGAAAAGCTGGAAGAGCTTGAGCGGGATATGTTCGGCAACGTGCTCCTGTTGCATCGGGAGCTTGCGCGCCACCTTGCGGACCGCATTGAAAAGGCCATCCGCAGCGATGAAACGCTGGACAAGCGCCGGGAGCATTTCGAGGCGCGCTCCGTGGTGCTTGGCCATCTGCAGCGCGGCGGCGCACCGAGTGCGTTTGACCGCATGCTCGGCACGCGCATGGGCGTAAAAGCGGGCGACCTTGTGGTGAGCGGGGAATATGGCAACATGGTCTCTTTGCGCGGCACAGAAATTGCAGTTGCGGATCTCGACCGTGCAGTTACAGAGCGCAAGAAGGTTGGAAAAGAGCTTTACGACGTAGCGACGCTGTTTTACTGAAAGCCATGGGTGTACGGAAAGAAAAAAAGGGCGCAGTCCCTTATAAAGCGATGCGCGAGGCGGTGTTCCTCGCGGCGCGCGCGGCGAAAGCGACCGGGTTGTGCACCGGCGGAACGGGCAACTGCAGCATGATTGACCGAGCGGCGGGCATTGTTGCCATGACGCCGCATGATTCCGACCGCGTGGCGAAAACATGGCAGGAGATCGTTCTCATGAACCTTGCCGGCGAGGTGCTGGATGCGCCTCTTGGCGTGGAGCCGACTTCGGAAGCAGCGTTTCACCTTGCGGTATACAGCGCCCGGCCGGATGTCGCCGGCATCTGCCACACGCATGCGCCGTATGCAACGGTGTTTGCCGCACTTGGCCGGGAAATTCCGCCTGTTATCACCGAGGCACTGCTCTATGGCGGATGCTGCCCGCTTGCGCCATATGCGCCTCCGGGCACGGATGCGCTTGCAAAAAGCATCGTGGAAACGCTGGGAAAACGTGGCATGGCTGCGTTGCTCGCGCGCCACGGCATGATCGCCGTATCGCCGCGGGATGTGGATGATGCGTTCCGCATGGCTGTCCATGTGGAAGAAACGGCAAAGGCATGTTACCGCATGGCGGCGCTTGTTGGGCTTGAGAACGTGAACGCAATGATTGAATGAAAAGGCGGCCTTGCGGCCGCCTTTTTCAACTTAATTAATATCAAAGCCTTTCCCGCTTGAGCGGCATGGACATGCAGCGCGGGCCGCCCCGGCCGCGGCAAAGCTCGCCGCCCGGGATGGTTTCGACCTGAATGCCGGCCTTGACGAGCAGGCTGTTGGTCACATCATTGCGGTCATAGGTAATGATGTGGCCGGGCGAGAGCGTAAGCGAATTGCTGCCCATGTTCCAATGCTCCCGCGCAGCGATGATCGGATCGCCTCCTCCCATTTCGATGAAGCGGACTGAGGATTCTCCAAGTGCACGGGCAAAAATCTTGTTCACCGGATCCGTGGTGAGCGAAATATGCAGGCGGTTTGGGCTGCCGGTTAATTCATAAACATCGAACTGCTTTTCGTAGATGCAGGGATGGGTCAAAAACGTATCCCGATCCACCATGGTGCAGAGCACGTCAAGGTGCATGAACGTGCGTGAACGCGGGTTATTGAACACGAGGATGCGCTCATAGCCATGCGCGAACACCCGGTTTGCAAGGCACTCTACAGCCGCGATGCTCGTGCGTTCACCGCAGCCGATGGCAAGCACTTTATCGGAGAGAATAAGAACATCGCCGCCTTCAATGCCATAGCCGAGCGCAGCATCCGACCACAGCGGAACGTCTGCCGCGCGGAACAACGGGTGATGATCGTGAATATAGCGGATGAACAGCGTTTCCCGCTCGCGGGAATGCATGCTCATGGTGCTGATGAGAAGCCCGCTGCCGATGCTGATTGCAACATCGCGTGTGAAATACATATTGGGCATTGGGTCCACCACAAACGGGTAAGGGTCGCTCACCTGAAGCGGGATGGGCACAGGCTTGAAAAACGCAAGGTCCTGTCGAACGATCCCGCGGGAAACGGCGCGGAACAGCGCTTCCGGGCCGAGCGGCCAAAGATATTCCTTCACCGCCTCCTTCACCGTTTCACCCTTAATGTGGCTTGCGGCGATATAGTCTTCAATGTAGGCATGACGCACGGCCTCGTCCGCAATCGCATCGCAAAACAGCTCGCTGAGATAAAGCACAGTTACGCCGTTTTTGCGCATCGTTTCCGCAAACGTGTCGTGATCCGCCTGCGCCAGAGGCACATGAGGCATATCGTCCAGCAGCATCTCATCAAAAAAGTCAGGCATAATTTGTGCAACTTCAATGTCAGGCCTGTGCAGAAGCACGGTTTGCAGCTGCCCAATCTCGGAAAATTGTTCTACGAGTCTGTCCATATGTCATCCTCCTGCAACATTAATAATGGAAATGAATATTAACTACGAATATACAATTTAATTATACATCTGTTTGGTAAATGTGTCTATAGCTTTTATGATAAAAGAAGATATATAATCATGATTCAGGGCGCAGGGATTGCTTTTTATTGCATGCAGGGGGTATAATTAACAACAGATGGAAGGATGCGCCGGCCCAAGGCCTGCGCACCGCTGCATTGAGCACCACACTATGAAAGAACAGGAGAATTCGTAATGCTTTACAACAGGATCTACAATTTTTCCGCCGGCCCCTCCATGCTTCCGATTGAAGTGCTTGAAAGTGCAAGAGATAATCTGGTCAACTTTGAAGGCTGCGGTATGTCCGTCATGGAGATGAGCCACCGTTCCAAGGTGTTTGATAACATCATCGTGCAGGCTGAAGCGCAGCTGCGCAAGGTGATGGGCATTCCGGATAACTACAAGGTCATTTTCATGCAGGGCGGCGCCACGCTGCAGTTTGCAGCGGTTCCCCTCAACCTGATGAACAAGAACCATAAGGCGGATTATGTCGTGACCGGCAACTTCTCCGGCAAGGCTGCAAAGGAAGCTGAGAAGTACGGCGAGGTCAACGTTGCATGGACGGGCAAGGGCGAAAACTTCTGCCGCATCCCGCGCCAGGAGGAGCTCAAACTCAGCTCGGACGCAGATTACGTCCACATCTGCTTTAACAATACCATCTACGGTTCCTGCTGGGACTACATCCCCGATACGGGCGATGTGCCGCTCGTTGCAGACCTTTCCTCCTGCATCCTTTCCCGGCCGATTGACGTTTCCAAGTTTGCCGTAATCTATGCCGGTGCGCAGAAGAATGTTGCGCCTGCCGGGCTTACGATTGTGATCATCCGTGAGGATTTGCTGCACAACGTGAACCCCGTTTGCCCCACGATGTGCGATTACACCATTAACGCGGAAGCAAAATCCATGCACAATACGCCGCCGTGCTGGTCGATTTACATCTGCAAGCTCGTGCTGGATTGGCTGCTTTCCATCGGTGGTTTGGAGGAAATGGAGCGCCGCAACCTCAAGAAGGCTGCGCTTCTCTACAACTATCTGGACTCTACCGATTTTTATACCGCAAATATTTCGCCGGAAAGCCGTTCCATCATGAATGTGCGCTTCAACACGCCCAACGAGGAGCTTGACGCCAAGTTTGTGAAGGAAAGCGTTGCCGCCGGCATGACGAACCTGAAGGCCCACCGCTCCACAGGCGGCCTCAGGGCTTCCATTTACAACTGCATGCCATATGAAGGTGTGGAATGCCTTGTGGACTTCATGAAGAAGTTCGAGGCGGAAAACAAGTAAGCAGCGACAGGAAATAAGGAGGAAAGCCATGCGTATTCTTGCATCCGACGGAATGGATAAGTCTGCTATCGCGGCGCTTCAGGCGGAAGGCCACGAGGTTGTTGAACAGTTTTATGAGCCCGCCGAACTGGCGGAGCAGGTCAAACAATATGATGTGCTTGTTGTGCGCAGCGCCACAAAGGTGCGCGTTCCCATCATCGACGCGGCAAAGGAAGCGGGCCGGCTCAAGCTTGTGATCCGCGGCGGCGTTGGCGTGGACAACATCGATGTAAAGTATGCTGAAGAAAACGGCATCGCCGTGCGCAATACGCCCCGCGCCTCCAGCAACACCGTTGCGGAGCTTGCGCTTGCGCATATGTTTTCCGTGGCGCGTTACATCTCCGCTGCCGGCCACACGATGCGCGAGGGCAAGTGGGAGAAGAAGGCCTACAAAGGCATCGAGCTTTCCGGCCGCACCCTTGGCGTCATCGGCTACGGCCGCATCGGCCAGGCGCTTGGTAAAAAAGCGCAGGCGCTCGGCATGAAGGTGCTTGCCTACGATATCTTTAAGGTGGAAGGCCTGGAGAACGAGAACATGAAGTACGTTGAGATGGACGAGCTGCTCGCCAATTCGGACTTTGTCTCGGTTCACACGCCGAGCATTGACGGCAAGCCCCTGATCAACGAAGGAACCATCGCCAAGATGAAGGATGGCGCGGTGCTCATCAACACCTCCCGCGGCAACAATGTGGATGAAGCTGCCCTGCTTGCGGCGCTTAAGTCCGGCAAGCTGCGCGGTGCGGGTCTCGACGTGTTTGCGGAGGAGCCTGCCAAGAATCAGGAGCTGATTGATTTCCCGACCGTTTCCTGCACGCCGCACATCGGCGCACAAACTGCCGAGGCGCAAAAGCGCGTTGGCGCGGAGATCGTTGACATCATCAAAAACTTTAAATTCTAAGGGAAACCTTACAATACATGGGGCGCGCCTTCTGGCGCGCCCCATGTGGCTGTCGATCAAGTGGCAGCGCCACTTGATCGAGGATTTCACGTCGCGCTTGCGCCGGTGGCGCGGCCAGCGCTCCGTGCAAAGAAAGCCTTGCGCGGCAAGGCTTTTCGCTCGCGCCGCACCTGCCGCCGCTCGCGATTGCAAGGCAAGGGCTGCGGCCCTTGACAATCCGGAGAGACTTTTTCGACAGACTGACGGGGCGCGCCTACTGGCGCGCCCTATGTATTGTTTGGGAACAAGAACGCTGCTTTCAAGCGGCTTCCCCGCGCTTATTCCATGACCCATTGGCCGCCCGTGAGACGGAATGTGGTTTCTTCGGCAAGTGCAACGCCATACAGGCTGGTGATGCCGGTCTTGAGCAGGATGGTGTCGCCTTCGGCGAAATAGACGTCCTCGGCAAGCACGATGCGCAGAGTCGTTTCATTGTCTACCCGGAAGGTGTATACGCGATCCTGCGCCTTAGGCGCGCCGCTGGCATCGCATACTGCAACGTAGTCATCCGGGATGTTCTCCTGTTCCTCACAGTCAAGGAAGTAGCGGTTGTTGCCTTCGTAGCCAATGCTCAGTGGCCCGGAGAAGGTAACGCCGACAGCGTATCCATTATCCTCCCCGGCAGCGGAGAGCGGCGCAAACGCACCGCCGGCGTTGGGGTCGAATTTGCTGGGGCCATTCGTGACGGAAACCTGAAGGCCGGCTATTGTGGTTTGCAGGAAGCTTCCAAAGTATTTTGGGTTTGGGAAAAACTCGTTGGAAGCATAGCACTTCGTATTGGCCGCCTTTTCAAAGGTGAAAGTATAAAGGCTGCCGGAGAGAAAGGGCTGCGTCATGGTGTTTGCAACGTCTGCGGTAATGCTCTTGGCGGCGCTGTGGGCGAAAGAAAGCAGCGTTGTTCCGGTCTCATCCGTGCCGAACAGGTCCTCGGTACTATGCGCTTCGCCCGTAGGAAGCGTGATTTCGGATTTGCCTTCGGCGGGAATCACCGCCTTATTGACGAAATCATAACTGTCGCCTACGGTCAGATAGTGGAGCACGAGCCCTGTTACACCAAAATCGCCCACCGTGCCTGCCTCATTCCAAACGGCGTTTGCGGCGTCGATAATATACACACCGCTCGAGCCGAATGCGGTGCCGATGCCGGTGCTCCCATCAATCCGAATGCCTGCGGTTTCATCGATGCCGATGGCAAGCCCTGTGGGATTTGAATCTCGCAAACCGATGATCAGCCTGCCGATGCGGCCACGGGCATCTACATGGGTATCCAAAAGGATGTCCTGGCCGAGCACGGGTTCGACAAAGCCGATGCTGTCATAGAGCATGTTGTTCCCTTCGTTGACGGTGGCGTTGCCGGCTATGGTTTCGGAGGTAAAAGAGCAGATGTCAACGGTTTCCGCTTGATTCCAATATAAGGGCTGATAAGAACCACTTGCACCGTTGGTGAGCGCAGTGCCGGACATGGCGGCTGCGCCGGCGCTGCTGCCCCCCAGCGTGCCGCCGTTTTTGAGCACATCGGTGATCGCCTGCGCAACCAGGGACGGCGAGCCATCCGGATTGGCGAGAGCCAGCCCATAATAGGCTTGATCACCGCCTGTGAAGAAAACAATATGACAGCTACGGATCAGGTCTGCAAAGTATTTTGTGTTTTGCACATCCCGATAGTTGTCGATGCCAAGCGGAATGTATACGGGCTCCATGCCCCGGGCGCGCAGCGTATCGGAGAAGGAAGCATACTCTCCATCGGGCAGGTACATATCGTCATACATTTCCTGCTCTGAACCAATGGTGGTTTCGATTACCGCGATGCGAGGCGTTTCCACGTGTGCCTCCAGTACGCCTTGCATCAACGCGTCAACATACCCCTGCGAATAGCTGGAGGATTCGGCAAACACCGAGGTTGCACCACCAGCAGGAACGATTGCGCCGATTTCAGCAGCACTGTATTGCGCAAGCGCTTCCGGTCCGTCCTTGGGAGCAAGGAAGCGGCCCGCTTTTTCAACTTCTATGCCTTCGTTGCCAACGTAAGTTGCATAAATGTAATAGAAAATATCCTTTTCCTCTGCGTTAAAGGGGTGTCCGTCCAAGCTGGTGAGTTCCGAAGTCAGCGGATGGAATCCATCGTTGGTGCTGATTTTCAACGCCTTGTTTTCGGAGACAAGCGCTTCAAGGCCGGATTCATCCAACGTGGAAAGCTTTTCTTTGACATGAGTCAATCCAAGCTCCGAATAGAAAACATAGGCGTTGCGGTCGGCAAAATTGTTCAGCGCCACGGAATAGTCGGCCAAAGCATCCCCTGCGGACGTGTTCATGTTGACATAGATGCCGTATTGATATTTGGAGGGAGCTTCATCATAAAGCATATGCCCTTCATCGGCAGTTGCTTCAGGTGCAATGGTAGGCTCCACAGCGGTGTCCGGTAAGTCGGCAGGCGCTTCTGTAGCGCTTGGGACAGACGCAGCACAGGCTGAAAACGTCAGAAGCAGGGCGGCCAGCAAGGCCAAGATGGATGTGTTTCGATACATGCCTTTTCCCTCCACGATAATATAAATGATAACTCTATTATAATAGAGTTATTAAAAAAGTAAAGCAAACTCATGCACAATATGCCATAATAAGGGAAAAGAAAGAAAAATATAAAGCAAACGCTTTAATATTCGAATGATATTATAAAACCTCCTTGCCATTGCAGGAAAGGAGGCAGGGAAAGGTTCACGCTTTAACCAGCATTGCGAGCGTACCTGCAACGATCAGCACAAGGCCCAACAACGCTTTTTTGGAAAGCCGTTCATGCAGTGCAAAATAGGAAAATGCGATTGTAACGAGGATGCTCAGCTTGTCGATCGGGACAACAACGCTTGCAAGCCCATCCTGCAGCGCTTTGTAATAGCAAAGCCAGGAAGCTCCTGTCGCAAGACCGGAAAGGCAGATGAAGCTTAGCTCATTTTTGGGCACTTTTTTTACGGCGGGCCCATTCCCCGTTGCGAACACAACAACCCATGCCATGATGAGGACTACGCCTGTGCGGATTGCCGTGCCGAGATTCGATTCGACCTCTGCGATTCCGAGCTTGCCCAAGATTGCAGTGAGGCTTGCAAACACAGCAGAAAGCACCGCGTACAGAAACCACCCCTTGCCGGATTTCCGCACACTGCCTTCCTTTTTCTGAATCATCAGGTAGGTTCCGGCCGCGATGGCGGCAACGCCCACGGCCTTCTGCCAAGTAATTTCTTCGTGCAGCAGGAAAAATGCGAGCAGGATGGTCAGCACGGTGGAAGATTTATCCACCGGAACGACCTTGTTCACGTCACCCAGCTGAAGCGCCTTAAAATAGCAAAGCCAGGAAGCGCCCGTCGCAAGGCCAGAAAGAACAAGATAAAGCAACGATTCGCCGGTCAGCTTAGATAGCGTCGCTTGCGAGCCGACCAGGAATACCATGACCCAGGAGAACAGCAGCACCACGATGGTGCGGATTGCAGTGGCAACATTGGAATCCGTTTTCCGAATGCCACATTTTGCAAGGATGGATGTTACGCCCGCAAAAAAAGCAGATGCAAACGCATAAATAATCCACATAAACATGCACGCTCCCTTCCAAAACACATCATAGCACGGTGCGGATGCGGATGCAATCGCCGCATAGTGCGTTTTTCCGGCGCATAGATTTGTGCTATGGAAAAGGTAAAGAAGAATGCACAAGTTGCGCAAAAAAACCGCAAGGCGGCAGCCGCTATGCTCTGCCTGCTTTCGCTGTTCCTGTTTCTTTTGAGCAGCCGCGGAGAGGATGCCGTGCCAACCGCAACCACCGTAAATGAAAACGGACCGCTGCTTGCGCTTACGTTTGATGATGGGCCGTATCCAAAGGTCACGACGCACATTCTTGACGTGCTGGAAAAGCACGGTGTATGCGCTACGTTCTTTGTGCTCGGAAGCCGCGTGGAGGGGCGGGAGGAGGTTCTGCTGCGCATGGAGACGCTCGGCTGCGAAATCGGAAACCATACGTTCAGCCATGCGGATTTGACACGGCTTTCTGCGGAACAGTGCAAAGAGGAAATTGATAAGACGAACGCAGAATTTGAACGTGCGCTTGGCCACCCTGCTTCGGTCGTACGGCCGCCCTACGGCTTCTATAATGCTGCCGTCCGCAAAAATGTGCCGTACCCCCTTGTGCTCTGGACGGTTGACACCAACGATTGGAGACCCCGGAATGTGGCGGAACTTGCCGACGCCGTTGTAAGGGAGGCCGAGGATGGCTGCGTAATCCTCATGCATGACCAACAGAGCTCCACGGCGGAAGCGATGGATGCAATCATTCCGGCGCTTGTTGCAAAGGGGTTCCGCTTTGTAACGGTATCAGAGCTTATTGCGGCTACGGACGGAGCCTGCAAGGCGGTTAAGATGCCGGGAGGTGGTTGAGCCGCGGCGCATTCCGAAGTATAATACAGATTGAAATACGCTTTGAAAGAGGAACAAAAGATGGCACAACTTACGATGGACCAGGCGAGGACGATTCTCGCAAAGCATGTGCAGGAACCGCATTTGCTCACGCATGCGCTTGCGGTATCCGCTGCAATGGGTGCGATGGCGGAGCATTTCGGCGCGGACCGCGCTTATTGGGAGGCGGTCGGGTATCTGCACGATGTGGATTATGAGAAATTCCCGGATGAGCACCTGCAGCACACGCACGCGCTGCTTGCGCCGGAAGGCGTGGACGAGGCGGACATTCGCGCAATCCTTTCGCACGGGTATGGCCTTTGCAGCGATGTGCGGCCTGAGACAGATCTGGAAAAGAGCCTTTTTACTGTGGACGAGCTGACGGGTATTGTGCAGGCAGCGTCGCTGATGCGCCCCACCGGAATTTCGGATCTCGAAGTGAAAAGCCTTAAAAAGAAGTTTAAGGACAAAAAATTCGCAGCCAAGTGCAGCCGTGAAGTCATCGAACAGGGGTGCGCAATGCTTGGAATGGAGCTTTCGGACGTAATGGATCTCGTGATCCGCGGCATGCGGCGCGAGATGGAAGCGCTTGGCATCGGGTCGCGGGAGTAATGCGGATTTTGCCGGAATGCAGGGAGAAAAGCAGAACCATAAACCGATATACCGTAAAACGGCTACGAACGGAAAACGGCTATGAGCGGAAAACGCGAAAAAGAGGCGGGATGGAACCCCTGGCATGGCTGCCATAAGCTTTCTCCCGGCTGCATGAACTGCTATGTATACCGCATGGATGCCCGGCATGAGCGGGATGCATCCATTGTGAAAAAAACGGGGGATTTTACGCTGCCCATGCGCCATGCGCGCGGCGGGGCATACAAGCTTCAGCCGGGCACGATGGTTTACACGTGCTTTACTTCGGACTTTCTTTTGGAAGATGCGGATGCATGGCGGCCGGAAGCATGGGCGATGATGCGCGCCCGTACGGACCTTGTTTTCCTGTTCATCACCAAACGCATCGACCGCTTTGCAGAGGCGCTTCCGCCAGACTGGGGCGATGGGTATCCGAACGTTGTGGTCGGATGCACGGTGGAGAACCAGGCCATGGCGGAGTACCGGCTTCCGATTTTTCGGGATGCGCCCATCCAGCATAAGTTTCTCGCCTGCGAGCCACTGTTGGAACGGCTCGATCTTGCGCCGCATTTGGGGCCGTGGGTGGAGCAGGTAATTGCAGGCGGAGAATCGGGCAACGCAGCGCGCCCATGCGATTATGCGTGGATTCTGGCGCTGCGCGCCCAATGCGTTGCAGCGGGGATTGCGTTCCGCTTTAAACAGACGGGCGCAAATTTTATAAAAGACAGCAGGCACTACCGCATCGAACGCCGTTTTCAGCATGCGCAGGCGCGCCGCGCGGGGATTGATTTTACCCCGGTGCGCGATGCGGATGCCGCTGTAGAATTCAGCGGCATCCTGTGATACAATACAAAAAAGACAATTCGGGCGCAACCAACAAAACACGAGATGAAGGAGAGCAGGCGCATATGGCAAAGAAAAACGTTAACCAGGCGATTGAATCCGAAAAGGATGCCGTGCTGTGGCACGACAGAAAACGGGTTCTTGGCATGCCGTTGAGTTTTACCGTGTACGAGGTAACGGATGACCGTTTTATCCTGCGCAAAGGCTTTTTCCGCACGGAAACGGATGAGATTTTGCTCTATCGTATTTTGGATATTAAAATGGTACGTACGCTGGGGCAGAAGATTTTCGGCGTAGGAACCGTGACCTTGTTCAGCGCAGACCAAAGCCACCATACGGTTGACCTGAAGAACATCAAGCATCCGGAAAAAGTGCGCAGGTTCCTTTCCAACATCGTGGAGCGTGAGCGCATGAAGAAGGGGCTTGCCGGCAAGGAAATTTACGGTACGGCCAGCGCTGGGATGCGTCACGATGAATGTGAGCATGGACCTGGCGATATGCCGCCACCGCCGCTGGAATTTGTGGACATTGACGGAGATGGAATACCGGACTGATATGCTGACAACAGAAACGAAAAATCCGCGCACCGGATTGGTTGATCCGACTGATACACCCGCGTTGCTGCGACTGATGAACGAGGAAGATAGACTGGTTCCCCTTGCGGTGGAGGCAGAGCTCCCTCATATTGCGGAGGCAGTTGAACTTGCGGTTTCGGCACTTGCGCACAACGGCCGGGTGATCTATGTCGGCGCAGGAACGTCCGGAAGGCTCGGCGTGCTGGACGCAAGCGAGTGCCCGCCTACATTCGGCGTGCCGCCTACGCTGGTGCAGGGGTTTATCGCGGGCGGGGATATTGCCCTGCGCCATGCTGTGGAAGGCGCTGAGGATGATCCGGAGGCGGGCACCGCATTGATGGATACGCTTGGCGTGGGAGAGGATGACCTTGTGATCGGGATCAGCGCAAGCGGTTCTGCGCGCTATGTGATCGGCGCAGTGGCGCGTGCAAAGGCGCTTGGTGCGGCAACGGCAGCGATTGTGAATAACATCGGCACACGCCTTGGCGCGTGCGCGGATATTTGCATTGCGCCGGTTGTCGGGCCGGAGGTCATCGCGGGTTCAACGCGCATGAAGTGCGGCACATCACAAAAGCTTGTGCTCAATATGATCTCCACCGCGGCTATGGTGCGCCTCGGATACGCGAGGGGCGGCGTAATGACAAGCCTTGCCGCGACAAACGAAAAGCTGCGTCGCCGCGCGGTGCGCATCCTGTGTGAAACGGCGGGCGTGACGGAGGCGGAGGCAGAAACCGCGTTGGTGAATGCGGATATGCGCGTAGACAGGGCTTTGGAATATCTGAATGTTCAGGCGCAACGAAAGGAATGAAAATGGAATTTGTTGCGGGCATAGACGGCGGCGGAACCAAAACGGAATGTGTGCTGATGAATCTGAAAGGGGAAGTAATCAGCACAAGCCTGTTCGGCTCCCTGAATATGAACAGCAGGCCGGTAGCGGAAATGGCGGAAAGCATGCGCGGCGTAATCGAAAGGGTACGCGCGCAAGGCGGAATTTGCCGCATGCTCTGCGTTGGCTGCGCAGGCATGAGCAATCCGGAGCTTCGCCGGACGTTGGAGCGCATGATCCGTGCGGATGGCTATGAAGGCGCATATATGCTTGCAGGCGACCAAGCGGCCGCTCTTTACGCAGCCCATGGAGCAGGCCCCGGAGCCGTGTTGATTTCGGGGACTGGCTCTATCTGCTTTGGCCGTAACACGCGTGGGATTACAGCACGCGCGGGCGGAAGAGGATACAAGATCGACGACGAGGGCAGCGGATATGCGATTGGCCGGGATATCCTTTCGGCTGTGGTGCGCGCACAGGATGGCCGGTCTCGCCCAACGGTGCTGACAGAGCTTGTATTTGCACAGATCGGCACGCGAAATTTGGATGAGCTGATTCGGGCGCTCTATACGGAAGGGGACAAACGAGGCAATCTTTCCACGTATGCGCTTCTTTTGCCGGAAGCGGTTGCCCAAGGGGATGCCGCGGCCTGCGCCATTCTGGAAAGGACGGTGCGCGAGCTTTGCCTGCTCGCATCCACGGTCATCGAGCGGTTGGAGCTTCAGCGGGGGCGTTTGGCGCTTTCCGGCGGTGTGTTAAAGAATGACGCATACGTAACGGAGGGCGTAAAAGCGCAGCTGGGTGAGCTGTATCCGGAGCTTGAATCCTTCCTCCTTGCAACTTCCGCTGCAACCGGCGCCGCGCGCATGGCGCTTGCAGCCGTGCAGGAAAACTAGGGCGTATTGCTGAATAACGTATAAACATAATTCAACAATTTGGGGTGCATTTTTCTGAAACTGCGCGTACACCCCGCCCTCGTGCTTTCGGCTTAACCTGAAAGCAAACCCACAAAAATATCTTTCGGGCCTTGGAAAGACATCCGAAAGATAAAACACAGTACGTCCCGGTCGGGTGTTCCGCACGGGACGTTTGTTTCAGCAGCGGCTGACTTTTACGTTTTTTCCCATTTCTGTGAGGCTCTTGGCAAGGCGCTTGACGAGAAGCGCTTTGGAATCGAAATCAATATCCAGACTGTCATGCGCGTGGTTTACGGCCTGGCCGTGGAAAATGGTGATATCCGTTGCCTGCTCGAACAGGAGGGAAGCGAGGCGGGATACGCCGTCCGTCTTTTCGCTGATGGAAAGGGAAATGCGGTTATTTGAAGCGTATTTTTCCGCAAGATCCGCCACCTGCTGCAGCGTTATCACGCCTTCCGTTACAAGATCTACCCCTTCAATCGCGGCAATGGCAGGCACGGTTTCTGTGCCGCTGTCCGCAATGGGCACGATGGGCTTGTTCAAATACCGGCTTACGGTATGTGCCGTGGTGCCACCGCAGACTACGTGCCGCCCTTCTTTGGCGAAGAAAAGCTTGAGCACGCGCTCGTCATCCTTCGGGTCGGCTGGGGGGCCGATGATGACGTTCACGGCCTGCCGCCTGCGCATCTTAAACACAAGTGCGGTGATGTCGTCATCCGGCGAGTCCAGGCAAAGCGAGAGCGCCGCATTCACGAGCATTGCCGCAAGGTGCTGCGGGGAAAGCTCCGGCGTATACCAACGCTCCAGGCATTCGATCACGTCCTTGCGCGGCCAGCCGTCCTGCATCACCTTGCCGATGCCGGCGTTCGTGATGCCATCCGTCATCAGAACAAGCAGGTCGTTTTCCTGTGGATACAACGTGCTTTCATGGATCTCCTTTTCTCCGATGAAGCGCACGGTTGTATTGTAATCCACATTTTTGCCGTTGCGCAGCAGAATCGCGCGCGGGTTGTCATACTGCACAAGGCGGGCCTGCGTGCTTTCCACCTGCAGCATAGTGAAGGTGGAGTAGGCAAGCTTGCGCTCCCGGCACATGGGCAGCGTAGAGGCGACGGTTTCAATGCATTCATCCACCGGCAGCTTGCGGGACATCAGGGTGGAAAGGATGGTGGAAGTCAGCGTGGAAAGGATGTTGGCTTTCACGCCGCTGCCCAGCCCATCGGAAAGAACAACGGTCAGCTTGCCGCCGTCCTTTGTGATGTAATAGGAATCGCCGCAGAGCGATTCGTCATGCTTGTTGACGCTTGCATGCCCGCTTTCGATGAAAAGGTTCTCCATGGGCTTACTGCTCCTCATTTTCCATCATGACGGCATCCTTAAGTTCGGAAATCGCAAGCTTCGTTTCGGCAGCGGACTCGCCAAGGAGCGAGGCAATTTCATGCACGATGCGCAACTGCTTTTCCACAATGTCATCCGCCATGCCGGCCACCTGCGTTTTATGGCGCATCAACTGGTTCTGTTTCTGCTTTTCCTTGGTAATGTTCTTCATGATGCAGATGATGATGCCGCTTGCCGCATCGTAAAAGAACGACTGCTTCAGGTAAAGGTTATATTCCGCGAGGAAAGTGAATTTTTCCGACTGCTTGTTGCCGCTGGAAATGAGCTCTATGAAATCGAATTCATCGATCAGGCGGCTTACGGGTTGACCAAGGATGTCCTGCGGCTCCACGGAGAAAATCTGGCAGGCAGCGTGGTTCACCTGCTGCACCCGAAGGTCAAGATCAACTGCAAGGATCGCATCCGGCGTAATGCTGAGGATCTTATCCGAGAAAGATTCGGCCCGCTTTTTCATATAAGGCATGCACATTGTGATTTCCGCACGCCCCATGAAGACTGCAATGGCCTTTTCCCGGCAGGAGGAATAGCCGCACATCCCGCAGTTAAGCTCATCTGCCGGGCTTTCCTTGCCCATTTTCTTAAAAATGGAGGCGATTTGCTTCTCTGTTGGCATAGTATAGCAGGTTTGCTCGTCGCGGAAAGCGGCGGCGAGGTCGCCCGGTTTGCCGAACCCGTAATCGGGAGCACCCTGCTCGGCAGCATCGCTCTCAACTGCATCGCGTGCAACGCGGAGGGTGGACGCGGCAAGCGAAAGCTCACGCTTGCGGAATGCCGGGCCTCCCACACAGGAACCGGTGCAGAAATTCATCTCAATGAAGCAGTTCGGGAATTTTCCGGCAGCCGCATCATGCAGGGCGCGCATGCAGTTTTCGGGGCCATCTACGGCGATGTAGCTGTAATCCGGCGATTTTTCCATGGTTTTCAGAATGCCGCCTGCAACGGGAAAGAAGCGGGAAAGGCGGCGCTCAGAGGCGGGCGCCGGTTCCAGATCAACATTGACGTCGCGCATCCATTCGGCAAGGTCGCCAAACGTAACGGCATAGGCCAGGTCAGAGGCATCCTCAAGACATTCGGCTTTTTTTGAGATGCATGGCCCGATGAACACGAGGACTGCCTCGGGATCTTCGGCATGAATCAGCCTTGCATGTGCCTGCATAGGTGTAAGGACGGGCGCGAGCAGGGGAATGGCCTCCGGGCAGTGCTTTTGCACATAGGCATTCACCGTGGCGCAGCAGGAAGAGATCACGGTGCTCATGCGCTTCTCACGCAGAAGGGTTTCATATTCCGACTTAACGAGATAAGCGCCTTCCGCAGTTTCACGCACATCCGCAAAGCCGAGCTTTTGCAGCGCTGCACGCAACGCAGGCAGGCCGCAGCCGTTGAAATACGCGGCATAGGAAGGGGCCACGCTTGCAACGACTTTGCGCCCATCGTGAATCAGTGCGCGGATGCCTGCAACATCGTTCACATCATGCTTGGTATTCTGCGGGCAAACGACCGTGCAATTGCCGCAAAGGATACAGTCACGCTCTACGACCATGGCGCGATGGTTCTTAACTTCAATGGCTTTCACCGGGCAAACGCCGATGCACTTGCAGCAGTCCTTACAGTTAACGCTTTCAAATTGCAGGATGCCCATCGATCCAGCCTCCTTCAGCCCAATTTGGGCAGCACATAACGGTTGAACACATCCTCCGCGGATTCTTCCGTCATGCCGAGAAAGAGCTTTTCATCCACCTTTACCGTAACGCCGTTCTTACATTCGCCAAGGCAAAAGGCCGGTGCCACGGTGACTTTTTCGGAAACGCCCTTTTCGGCGGCAAGCGCCTTAAACCGATTGAGGATGGCATAGGAACCACGCTTGTGGCACGCACTGCCAATGCATACGGAAATCGTCGTCATACTGGGAACCTCCTGATTAGTGGTTTGCTGTTTCGTTCAGCCGCAAAACTCCGATGGCGTCTGAAATGGTTTGCTCCATGGAGGAGCGGCCATAAGCGTCCACCTGTGCGGCATTTTTGGAACTATGGCTCAGACAGGCGGGGCCGCCAATACAGCCGCCTTCACAGGCCATGCCTTCAATAAAGTTTTCAGGCAGAACACCTTTTTGCGCTTTCAGCAACGCTGTGCGGCATTCTGCAATGCCGTTGCAGGAAGTGGCCTTAAGCGTAAATTCCTCCGGCGTGACGCCCTGCTCGCGGAGCGCCTGCTCCACTGCGGTCGCAAGGCCGCCGCAGCGCGCAAAGATGCGCCCGAAGAAAGAGGCGTTATCGAGCTCGGCTTTTTCCATTTTTGTAACGTCGATCCCGCGTGCAGAGAACATGGCCTGCATCTCCTCAAAGGTGATGGTATAATCCACGAACTCCTTTGTCTTCGTGTATTTCGTTTCGGCCTTTTTGGCAATGCATGGCCCAATGAATACCACATGGCAGCTGGGGTCGGTTTCGTGCAGCCACTTCGCAATCTGAGCCATCGGCGAAAGGTTGTGCGAAATATTCGGCACAAGCGAGGGGAAGTTCTTTTCAATATAGCTTACAAATGCAGGGCAGCAGGAGGAGGTCAAAAAGCCCTTCTCGGCGAGCTCCTGCGCTTCAAGCCAGGCGACCATGTCCGCACCCCATGCAGCTTCGACAACCGCATGGAAGCCGAGCCTGCGGATGCCCGCAACAACCTGCTCCGGCACGGCATTAGGATACTGGCTGGCCATGGAAGGCGCGACGACGGCATACACATGATACTCCTTATTGTCATGCGAATTGCGGATGAGCGAGATTACCTGCGTGATGCTGGATTTATCGGTAATTGCGCCAAAGGGGCATTGATAGACGCACGCGCCGCAGGAGATGCACTTCTCCTTGTTGATTACAGCCTTTTGCGTTTCGGGGTCAATATGGATTGCCTTTGGCTTGCAGGCGCTTACGCAGGGGCGCGTATGCTTAACGATGGCGGAATAGGGGCAAACAGCCATGCAGCGGCCACATTCCACGCATTTTTCCTTGTCGATTACAGCGCGGTGGCTGACGATGGAAATCGCACCCTTCGGGCAATTATCCATGCAGCGGTGCGCAAGGCAGCCGCGGCAGGCGGCGGAAACCTGAATGCCGTCCACAGGGCATTCGTCGCACGCGATGGGGAGCACGCTCACGACGGTACCATCTTCTTCGCCGCCGAGCGCCATGCCGACGCGCTCGTTGATGATGGCGCGCTCTTTATAAATGCAGCAACGGAACATCGGCTTGCCGTCCGGGATGATGGTCTTTGAGACCTCCATCAGCTTCGCACTGGTCAACTCATCGCTGTAGGCCAGCTTAGCGACTTCACGCAGCACATTGTATTTCATTTTTTGCACATGGGTATCAAACAACAACGCCATAAGTTTTCTCCTTTGAAACGTCCCTCCGCCTCGCTGCGGAAGACGGGTAGTCCATGCATATATTATAATATATACTTGTAAGTCCGTCAATTAAAAGTCAAGTATCATAAGGCAAAGTTATAAAATCATAACGTTCAAACATGCACATGCACTTGCTTGAAAAAGGGCCGCCCGAAATGCTTTTCCAGGCAGCCCCAATGAAAGGGAACGGGATTATTTGCGCGCGGCCTTGGCCTTGCGCAACGCGAGGATGCGCTGCATTTCATTGTAGACGATCATGTAGCCTTCATCCACGCCCATGCCGGGCTTTGCCAGAATCTGATCCGGGCGGGTCGCCATGGCGCACTGCACGCATACCTGCGCGGAGCGGTCGGTCTCGTTGCAGGTGCCGCCCTGGTATGCACCGATGCCGAGGCGCTTGCAATACAGCACGGCTTCTACAGTGTTGTTGATGCCGCCGAGGTCGGGAGTCTTGATCTGAACCATGTGGCCGGCTTTGTTGTCTGCAAAGTACTTGATGTCTTCAAGCGTGTTGCACCACTCATCCGCAACAATTTCTACGTTGATGCCGCGTGCGTCAAGCTCTGCGGTGAGCGCTTTCAATGCAAGCATCTGCTTTTCGCGGTCTTCAACATCCATGGGGCCTTCAATGCGCAGATGGAACGGAGCGGCGATCTTTTCAAGCTCAGCGATGTAATCCGCCATGCCTTTGTAGTTATCGTTGCCAAAAGCGGCGCCGATGGTGCCATACACATCAATGTGGAAGATGGGATTGTAGCTTTCATCCCGGCGGAGCTTAAGCACGCGGTCGCGCAGCCAACCAACATACTCGGCCAACAACTCGCCATGCTCGCCGAGCTTGGTCTTTACGTTGTTGATGAGCGCGTGGGGCAGAACCTGTGCGCCCTTGATGATCATCTTGTCCGCATTGGAATACCGGTCGTCGCCGGACTGCGTGAAGATGTTGAGGGGCTGATCGGTTACGGTGCAGCCATATTCATCCGCCACGACTTCGCACATCATGCGGCCGGTTGCGCGGGCAACCGCGTCGAGAATTGCCTGAGTCACGCCGTAGCGGATTGCAGTGTGCAGGCGTTTGCCGTTCACGGTGATGGCTTCCACCATCTCGGAAAGGTTCTTGAAGCTGTCCGCCTCGCGGCCGACAAGCTGGGGCTTGATGTTGTTCTCAATCACGGGGATGAAGTCCTTAGCAAGGAAGAGCGGGTCGCGTCCGCCGGCACCGCTGTACTGAACGGCCGCACAGTCGCCGTAGGCAACCTGGCCATCTTCAAGCACAAGCATCACGGAGATGGACTCGCCTGCCTGACGCACAGCCGCAAAGCCCGGGGTGACGGGGGAGCCGACATAGGTAAAGCCGTCGTGATCCGCGCCCGCCTTGATGGCGCGCTGATCGTCAAAATAGAAACCGGTACGGCCTGCGGAGCAAACGACATCGATGATTTTCATGATAGTACCCTTTCTGTAAAACAAATATTGTAGGGGGCGCGTTTCGGGCGCCCCAGTTTCTGCAAATACGCGCTATGCGTTTTCAAAAAGCAAGGCGCTTAGCGCATGCCCTGCGGCCGGCCAACGAGGCGGCCCTTGCTGATGGCATAGATATCGTCGATCACCATCTGGAAGGAGGCCTTGCGTTTTTCAACCTTGGCGCGTTCCTCGATCATGGCGCGGTTAAAGTCCAGCATGTCCTTGGGCAGCGGCATGTTGCCGGGCTCGAGGATGCGGATCGCACCGGTGTTGTCGCGCGCGGGGAGCATCTTGCCCGCGTTAAAGCGGGAGGGAGCGAACGGGATATCCAACACGCCCGCCTGCACGGCGCGCACAGCGCCCACGGCGATATCGCCGTTGCCAAGCTCGAAGCATTTATCAAGCAGAGCGCGGGTTTCGCGCCGGATGACCTCTTTCTCCTGCTCCAGATTTGCGGCGGTGCAGGTCTGGTCGGCAAGCATGCTGATGACCTGCTTGGTGCAGCGGAGGCCCTGCGCGTTGGCTTCCATTGTGGGCACGCCGGCGGCCTCGTGCGGGGTTTTTACGATGACCTTCGTGGCCTTGGAAAGCGCGGCCGTGGCACTGCCCCAGGAGATGACGCCGAATGCCTTGGCTTCATCCTGCGGGAAGCCGCCCATCCACTGGTGGAACACCGTGGTGATGACCACATCGCTGTGGCCGCTCTTCTCGATGTATTCATCCGCAAGCTCTTCCAGAGTGCGAATGGCTGCAACGTCCTGCACAAGGTTGCCGCACTGGCCGTAGCCAACGGTGATGTTCTTTACGCCCTGCTCCGCAGCAAGCAACGCTTCGATGACTGCGACCGCATGGGAAACGCAAGGCGGCACGAGCGTGCCGGTCAGCGGGCCGTAGGGCTCGCGGTTGATGGAAACGCCGGCTTCTTCGTACAGGCCGGTCAGACGGTCCACATACTGCCAATCGCGGATGGTGCGCTCCATGGGCACGTTCTTTGCATAAGGCAGATTGTAGGAAATGCCGCCGCCTTCATAGCTTGTGAAGCCGCCTGCATAGGCGATTTCGGTCAAAAGGCGCGCGTCCGGCGTACCATGGCGCACCTGAATGGGCGTATCGAGGCTGTCGATGAGCTGACGGCAGCCCGCAACGCCATGGTTTACGGCCGGGAAGCCGTTGAGCATGGAGCGGCCCTCTTTAAAGGATTCGCGGATGCCGGTTTCGGCTTCTTCGTAGCGGTTCTGGCGGGTATAGCTGTCAATCGTGGTGGGCAGAAGATCCGCCTCGCCCTTGTTCTGCAAATAGGTCAGAAGCTCGATTTGATCCTTGATGAGCGCTACGCCGGCGCGCGGCTGAATCAGCGTTACGCCGCGGTTCTTTGCGTCGATCAGCTTCTTGGAAAACACCTTTTTGTCCGGCAGGGATTTGTGGTATGCAATGGCTTCATCCAGATTTACCGCCTTGCCGGTAGGCCACTGCTGCAGCACTTCTTCACGGATTTTGTAAAATTCCTGATCGGGGATGCGTTTATTCTGCAAGTCCATCGTTTTCAAGCTCCTCTTTCATTATGGTCAACGCCGCTTCGGGATAATGCTCGCTCAAAAGGCCCATCGCAGCTAAAATATACTTTCGATCCACCAAAAGCTCGGCCTTGCGCGGCTTGAGCGAGGCGGGATCCTTGGGATCATACAGCGCATAGGAAGCGATCTTCCCGGTGTTCTTCGTGTGGATGAGCGAACCGCCCGTAACGACGAGCCGTTCCACGTTCATCAGGTTCTTTCCGGTTTGCGCATAGGCAAGGCCCATCATGGTGTAGGTTTCTTCAATGCGGCCCGCATGGCGCGTAACGGCTGTACGGATGGCGCAGCCTGCAAGCGCCTCGTCCAACGTTTCAAGCTCCGGCGTGTTCGGCAGGGTATCCGTGTGTGTGCCGAGGAAGTCCACCAGCTCTTTCACGCGCTCCGCCGCAAGGCCGGAAATGGCGGCGACCGTATCAAGCCCTGCCGCATCCACGATTCCATGGATGCTGTAGCGCATGCCGACGTCTCCCTCCACGGTGCGCTTTACATAGGGCTCCGGCAATCCTTTGAGGATCGTACCGGGGTGATCCGGCATGCCGGCCGCAATGGAATAAACATCCGTGGTTGCACCGCCCACATCAACGGCGATGAGTTCGCCGATTCCGCTTTGCGCTTTCGTGCCGTCCGCAAGCAGGCGCATGGCTGCAAGAAACGCGGAAGGCGTGGGCATCAGGATGCCGGAGATGAGCTCGCTTGCTTTTGTAAGCCCCTTCGCGCGCACAATGCGGTTCAAAAAGATATCGCGGATGCGCTGCTGTGCGGGCTCGATGTTCAGCGTGCCGAACTTGGGCATAACGTTTTCGCAAACGTAAACCTCGCGCCCGGCCAGAATTCGTTCGCACTCCCGCGCTGCATTGCGGTTGCCCGCAATTACGATGGGGAAGCTGCCGCCCGCTTCCGCAAGCACATGCGCGTTGTTCAGGATGCAGGCCTTGTTGCCGCCGTCCGTGCCGCCTACAAGCAGAAAAATATCCGGCTTTGCGGCAAGGATTTCCGCAGCGTCATCCTCGGTCAGCTCGAAAGAGTAGGTCTTTACAACCTTTGCGCCTGCGCCAAGGCTCGCGCACTTGGCTGCTTCCGCCGTAAGCTCCGGCACGAGGCCGCTTGCGATCATCCGAAGGCCGCCCGCAGCGCTGGAACACGCGTAGCTCTCCGCAAAATCGAGCTTGCCCGTTTGCTCCTCAAGGCGCGTAACTGCGTTTGCAAGCCCGTCGTTCACATCCGTCTGCACGGTGGTGTAAGCGGCGGCTGAGCCAAGCAGCTTCGCGTTTTCCACATCCACGGCAGTTACCTTGGTGTAGGTGCTGCCGAAATCGATCAGCAGGATGGGTCTCATATGCGTCCCTTCCTGCGGCTCAGCCTTCTACGTGCAGGTCTTCCTTAAGCGCTTCGATGGTGGTCTCCGGCGGGGTGCCCGGCGGGAATGCGCGGTTGAAGCCCATGGCCTTGAAACGCTTTTCGACCTCGTCAAACGGCTGCTTGCCGATTACGATATTGCCGCCGACGTAAAGCAGGATGCCTTCCAGGCCTGCTTCATCGCACTTTTCACGCATGCCGCGGCAGTCCAATTCACCCTGGCCATAGAGCGAGGAAACGACGATTGCATCCGCGTTGGACTCGATTGCGGCGGCGATGTATTCTTCCTGCGAAACCATCACGCCGAGGTTGATAACCTCAAACCCTGCGTCCGTGAATGCATGGTAGAGGATTTTGTTGCCGACAGCATGCACATCTGCGCCGATTACGCCGATGACAAGCTTCTTTTGGTTGCTCATTCTTTCTGTCCTCACAATTCCTATTTTCTGTTTCACAAATAGTGCCTTGTTCTAATTCAATATACTATATTGTATTATGTCATTTGTCAAGAAGTATCCATGTATACATGCAGGATAATAAAAAAGCGCTCGAAACAGGGCGCTTGTAAAACAATCAAATGATTCCGCGGCGGCGCTGGGCCTGCAAACGTGATACGGCCTCGCGCACGCTTAGCATGGAGCCGCCGTCGATTTGCTCTGTGTATTCATGCAGCGCATGCGCGGCAGAGTATGCGCTGAGCGCTTCTACAGCAGCCTGAGGGAACAGGCGCTCAAACCCGACCGGCACGAATACTGCTTCCGCCTCAAGCAACGCTGCGAGAGAAATGGCGTTTGCAAACATGCAGCGGAGGCATACCTCCGGCGCGAAGTCGCGGAAGCTCTTGCGCATGAGGTCCAGATATTCCTCGCTCTGCGCCACGGCGAGTGCGGTGCTGCCCGGCGCGAGGCGCGCGATGCGCGCAACGGTTTGCGGTTCCGTGCCGGTTGCAACAGGCAGGAGCGCCCCGCCGGATTCTTCGCGCTGGGGCACGCCGCGCCGGCCTGCGCGCACTACGGTAAGATCCACGCTGCCATCCGCCGGGAGAGCGCTTTCTTCATATTGATATACGGTTACGCCGCCAAGCTCATAAAGCTGATCCGCCATGGCCGAAAGAAGCTCCGTAGGGCCGCCCGCCACAGCGACGCGCACATCACAATCCCGGCTTGTACGCTGCCGCAATTTCAAGTCAAAGAAGATGGACATTTCCGCCGGGGAAAATGAAAGCGATTCCAGTGTGCCAATCAGCGTATCAATGGCCTGCATGGCACGTTCCTTTCGGCTGTCCGCCTGTGTTTCGCGGAAGCAGACAAAGGTGCCCTTGCCCTGCGTCATCTCAATCATGCCGAGCTTGCCGAGCTCATCGTAAGCGCGCTTGATCGTGCCGCGCGCGAGCCCAAGTTCGTCCGCAAGCGCCCGCACCGTAGGAAGCTGGGTGCCATAGGGGAGCCTGCCTGCCCGGATATCCGCGCAAACGGCATTTACGATTTGCTGATAAATGGCGGTGTCACTTTGCGGATCTATCGCAAAAAACATGCGGTTCACCTCGTCATTCAAATTTGTACCACAATATAGTAGTACAATTATGACAAAATGAACCACATGTGTCAATATGAAATCCGTGCTTTATTTTTGCCGGGCGGCAAGATAGGCCTCCCTGCCCGTTTCATACAGGTTGTTGCCCTCGCTGTCGATGACAACGGTGAGCGGCAGATCCTCCACGGTGAGCCGGCGCACTGCCTCCGCGCCAAGGTCGTCATAGGCGAACACCTCCGCTGTGCGCACGCACTTGGAAAGCAGCGCGCCTGCGCCGCCGATCGCGCCGAAGTAAACCGCGCCGTGCTGTTTCATGGCTTCCACCACGGCGGGGCCGCGCTTGCCCTTGCCGATCATGCCGCGCTGCCCGCGCGCGATGAGGGCGGGAGAGTAGGCGTCCATGCGGTAGCTTGTGGTTGGCCCTGCAGAGCCGATGGCCTGGCCCGGCTTCGCGGGCGTGGGCCCCACATAGTAGACCACGGCGTTTTCAGGGTCAAAGGGAAGGGGCTTGCCTGCCTCCATCGCTTCCACGATGCGTTTGTGCGCTGCGTCGCGCGCGGTATAAACTGTGCCGGAGAGCAGCACGCTGTCCCCGCTCTTAAGCGTGCGGGCCTTTTCTTCCGTCAGTGGTGTTTCAATTCGGATCGCCATATCAAAGCACCTCGCTTTTGTGCCGCGTGACGTGGCAGTTGATGTTGACCGCAACGGGAAGCCCTGCAATGTGCGTGGGCGCGGTTTCAATGTTCACCGCGAGCGCGGTGGTTTTTCCGCCGAAACCCTGCGGGCCTACGCCGAGCGCATTGATGCGCGCAAGCAGCTCCGCTTCAAGCGCAGCATAATATGGGTCGGGGTTGCGTTCGTCCGTGCTGCGCATGAGCGCCTCTTTCGCAAGCAGCGCACATTTGTCGAACGTGCCGCCGATGCCGACGCCCACAACAATAGGCGGGCAGGGGTTCGGGCCCGCTTCTTCCACAACGCGGACAATGAACTCCTTCGCGCCTTCCACGCCGTCGGAAGGTTTAAGCATTTTCAGCTGGCTCATGTTTTCGCTGCCAAAGCCTTTGGGGGCGACGGTGATGCGTATGGCGTCGCCGGGCACAAGATCGTAATAGAGCATTGCGGGCGTATTGTCGCCGGTGTTCACGCGGTTGAGCGGATCGCGCACCACGGATTTGCGCAGATAGCCTTCGGAATATCCCTGCCGCACGCCCTCGTTCACCGCGTCCGCGATGCTTCCGGAAACATGCACATCCTGCCCGATTTCAAGGAACACGCAGGCCACGCCGGTGTCCTGGCAGATGGGGACGCTGCGCTCGTCTGCAATGGTGTAGTTTTCAATGATCCGATCAAGGATCTCGCATGCGCCGCGCCAATCTTCCCCCGCGCGCGCTTCTGTGATGCGCGCCTGCATATCCTTCGGAAGATGGCAGTTCGACTCAATGCAGAGGCGCTTTACAACTTCCGTGAGTGCGCTTGCCTGAATTTCTCTCATGATGGACGCTCCTTTATTCCTGAACGGGTACGCTCTTGATCTCGTCAAGCGGCGTGCCGTCGCGGTAGATGACTTTTGCTATGGTGCGCTCACCGTGCGCGGGCTTACCCGGCACGCCGCTGATGCGCTCCGCGAGCGCTTTGAGTTCGTGAATATCCTTCACGTTCACGCCCACATCCACAAGGCGCTGGCGAAGCTCCGGCTTTGCCGGGTTCACGGCAACACCCTTTTGTGTCACGAGCACATCCACGGTGGAACCGGGGGTGGAAACGCAGGTGACGTGATCCGTTACAATTGGCAGGCGGGCGCGGGAAAGCGGCGCGATAATCATCGCAAGCTTTGCGCCTGCGGCCGTATCGCTGTGGCCGCCGCTGCCGCCCATGATGGAGCCGGAGGAATCGGTGTGCACGTTCACGTTGAAGTCTGTGTCGATTTCCGTTGCGCCGAGGATGACGACGTCAAGGCTGTCCACAACGGAACTCTTTGCATCGGGCGAGGCATAATGCGTCGCGGAAATCTCCTGGTGGCGCGGGTTGTCACGGATGGATTCCACGGCCTTCAAATCGAAGCACTGCACATCCATCAGCGATTCAAAGCAGCCCTCATTCAGCATATCCACAAGGTAGCCTGTGATGCCGCCAAGGCCAAAGCTGCCATGGATGTTTTCTTTCAGCATCACATCCTTCAGGAACTTTGCGGCGGCAAGGGAGGCGCCGCCCGCGCCGGTCTGGAAGGAGAACCCATCCTGCAAAAGACCGGAAGCGCGGATGACACGCACCGCGTCCATGGCCATCGCAAGGCCCACGGGATCGCGCGTGATTTTCGTTGTGCCGGAAACGATGCCTTTCGGGTCGCCGATGGAATCGACGACGACCACCTGATCGACCTGTGTTTCGGGGATGGACCAGTCGATGAGCGGATACGGCCTAAGATCGTCCGTGATGACGATGACATGCTTTGCATGCATGGCGTCCGGCATGGCATAGCCGAGCGAACCGCAGGCGGAGCGGCCGAGCTTGCCGGAGCAGTTGCCCATCGGGTCGCTTGCGGGGGCGGCGATGAAGGCTACGTCAATGGGCGTAATGCCGGCTGCGATGTCGCGCGGGCGGCCGCCGTGGGTGCGGAACTCAACGGGTTCTTCCATGTTCCCTTCGGAAATAAACCGGCCGAGTACGCCGGACATATAGTTGGTTTGCAGCTTGCGCACAACGCCGCGGCGAATGTGCTCCGCAAGCGGCGCGTGCACATCGAACAGGGAGCTTGCGTTCACGGTGAGCCCGTTGATTCCAAGCGCCGCAATTTCGGCCATGACCATGTTGAGCACATGATCCCCGTTGCGCAGGTGATGATGGAAGGAAACGGTCATGCCGCTTTGAAGGCCGCTGTTGCGGATGGCTTCCGTTAAAGAAGAAGTAAGCTTGTTCATCGTTGATTCCTCCTTATCAGGCCAGGCCGAGCTGGCGGGCCGCTTCAAGCGTTTGCCGCGCGCGTTCGACGATAGGCGCGTCAATCATCTTGCCGCGCAGGGAAATTGCGCCGCGCCCCTGGCGCTTTGCCTGCTCGATTGCGGCAAACACTTCGGTTGCATATTCGATTTCATCCGCCGTGGGGCTGAACGCTTCATTGATGAGCGGCACATGGCGCGGGGAGATCGCCGCCTTGCCGGAGAAGCCAAGGCTCTTTGCAAACTGTGCGTCGAGAAGCGCGCCCTCGTCGTCGTTCACGTCGGTGAAGGGCGTATCGTATACGTCGATTCCCGCGGCGCGTGCCGCCATGACCATCCTGCCGCGCGCATAGCGGATTTCTTCGCCGCCCTTGGTGCGCTTGCAGCGCAAATCGGCGCTCAGATCCTCGCCACCAAGGAACAGCGCCGTTACGCGCGGGCTTGCGGTTGCGATGGAAAAAGCATTCTCCACGCCGAGCGCGGTCTCGATGAGCGGGATCAGCTTCACGGTGTTTGGCTCCATGCCGTTCTTTTCTTCAAGCCCCGAAATGTAGGTGTCAAGGGTAAGGATGTCGGAAAGGCGGCTGACCTTTGCAGGCATAATCATGTCCGGGCGAAGGGGGATAATCGCGTCAAGATCATCCTTCCAGTAATCGGTTTCAAGCGAGTTGATGCGCACGGTCACTTCGCAGCCTTCAAAGCCCATTTCGCCTATGGCGTTGCAGACCAACAGGCGCGCGGCGTCCTTTTGGTCCGGCGCAACGGCGTCCTCCAGGTCCAGTATGATGCAGTCAGCGCCCAGCGCATCGCCGTTGATGATGATGTTTGGCGTGTTGCCGGGCAGGAACAGCATGGATCTCCTCATAAACGTTTCTCCTTTCGCGGTGCCGCCTGAATGCACATGAAACGCGGGCACACAAAACAACGCCCGCGCGGCGGCTCATTCTCACCTATTATATACCCTTAAAAATGGCGTTTCAACCGCTGTGCGGCATGAAACGGAAAGTATACAGGTATATCGGAAGAAGCGGAGTGCGGAGCATTCTTTGACGACCCTTTTATCGGTGCTTTCGCGCAACCAAAACGATCGTTTTTTCGTGCTGGGGGTCGATTGGGCCTTCCGGCCTTTCGGCAATCTGCTCCTTTAGGAAATTAAAAAATACAGAAGGAGAAACACAGGAGGGTATCGAAGAAAAATATTAGTACAGACGGAATCCGATTGTCGTTTTGAACAGATTTAAACCCATTCAATTATTTTTGAAAAGAGAGGAAAGCTGCAATGTCGCGGAAGTGGAGAATTGTTTTTGCGCTCGTTACGGTTGCTGCCGTTGCTTGCGCGATCCTGTTTTTCCTGCCAAAGGAGCTTAGCGCCATTATCTCCCCCGGCGCGGACGAATTCAGCATTTCGTCCGCAATTGTAGAGGTCAGCGGAGAAATGAGCGCGGACGCTGTGACCATCACCGATGCTGCGGCGCTCAGCGCGCTGGCGCAAGCGATCCGCACGGCCAAGGTGACCTATGTTGGCCCATACGGCTCCATCGCATTGGGAGGGATCACCTTATACAGCGTTTATCCAACCGACCCAAGCGTGAACAAACTCTGCTCTTTCAGCGTGGACGACAACGGGCATGTGTATCTGGAGGGGAAGGAATACCGGCTTACCGACGGCTGCCGTGATGCGTTCGTCTCATTTTTTGCGATGCATTTTGGCTCCGGGGGCGGCGCAGCCTGAGTCATCTTCCAAATGGAATCCGCAAGACCCCATGCAGCGGCTTTTCCGGCGTGCGCATGGGGCGCTTTTCTTGCGGGACGCATATGCTTTTTACATCCTGAAAGGAACCAACGCTTTTGCTCGGTTCCGGGATGTGGTATACTTTCCAATATAGCATTAAAATACAGCTCTGCCGGAGGTGCGTATGTCCTATTCCGCAAGAATGCTCAACAATCACCTGTACAGCGTGTTTTTTGCGCCCCGCGGGCGCGACCGCATCTATGACCTTGGCATTCAGATCGCGCAGATGTATTTAAGCCCGTTCGATAAGCTCATCGGCATCATCGGGGAATCGGGCTCCGGCAAAAGCATGCTCATCAAGGGCATGTTTCCCGGGCTGGAGTTGACCAATGACGACGGCGGGGTGAACATGCGCCCGCTGCCGATCCTTGATCAGGACAGCGACGGCGGCTTTTTTACCGCGCACACCTATCATCTGGACATCCGCTTCGAGGCTGCGTTTACGCAGATGCATGAGCTTGCAGATGCGATTTTGCATGCCGTGCAGAAAGGGAAGCGCGTTATTGTTGAGCATTTCGACATGATCTATCCCTTCCTGCGCGTAAACGCGCATCTGCTCATCGGCATGGGGGAGGAGGTCATTATCACGCGCCCCACGGTGTTTGGGCCGCAGCCACAGGAAATCTATAACATCGTTTCCAAATCCGTGCGCTTCCGGCGCATGGCGCACACGGCGGAAGACCTTGCGGAGTTCTATATGCCGCCGGAAGACTGCCAACGCTGCCACCACAGCGATGTCAAGCACGGGTTTGTGCTGGTGTTTGATGGCAAGATGCCGGAATTTGATATTGATGCACTGGAAAAACGCGTGCAGGAGGCGATTGCTGCGGATCTTCCCATCTCTTATGTGGATGAAGAGCATATTTCCATCGGCGAACATCTGCACGAATGTACAGGGCCGCGCACACATGTGCCGAGCACCGGCTGCGTGGAGAATTTCCGCCTCATTAAAAAATACTTTTATGATCCCATCAACGACCGCTATCTGCTTGCAGGCCGTGTGGGAGAGGCCGCTTCAGGCGAGGAGGCAAACGACTTCAACGATATGTCTTTGTGACGGCTGCTTTTGCCTGCCCGTTGCATTAGGGAAGCAGGGAACGGTCTGCCATTAAGCCCCGAACAAGCTCCATTGCGCGCTTTGCATAGGGCGGCAGCACTTTCCCCTTAAGGTTTACCGCGCAGAATTCGATCCGTTTTTCGCCGTTGCCAGCGGAAAAAAGGCGCAGGGGACGGGATAGGCCAACGAAATTTTGGTAGCTGTTTGCACAGAACCCAACGCCCTGTCCCTGCGCAACGAGTTCCATGATGGTTTCAATTTTATCAAAGGTCATCACATGTCGTGGCGTTACGTGCGTCGATTCTAAAATCTGGTCGATAAATTCCCGCAGGCTGCCGCCGTGGCGGCTGAGGAAAAACTGCTCATCTTCAAACAGCTTCAGGCTTACCCACGGATGGACGCCGCTTCTTGCCGCAGGAAGGGCTGCCGTAAGCGGGTGATCTAGGCTTGTCATGAACAGCACGGAATCATGGTAGAGCGGATGGTATTCATACTCCGTTTTTTTCGATGGACAGTTGCAGAAAAACAGATCTATCGTATTGTCGGAAAGCATTGCTTCTAATTTGGAAAACGTTTCTTCCACAAAGCTTAGCTCCACACGCGGATACTCCGCAGAAAGCTGCGCCAACAGGGAAGGGATCAGCCGCGAAGAACGAAAAAACTGAAACCCCATCCGCAGCCGGCCGCCCGCATTTTCAGAGATGTTCGCCAATTCCGCATCAAATTCATCCTTCAGGTTCAGCATAGCCTGTGCCTTGGCAACGTAAAGCTCCCCGGCATAGGTCAGGCGGAACTGCTTGCCGATGCGGTCAAACAGCTGCACGTTGAGCGAATGCTCTAAATTGCTGAGAAACAGGCTGAGGTTTGGCTGTGAAGTGCGCAGAATTTTTGCGGCAGCCGTGAGACTCCCCGTCTTTGCGATGGCACATACGTACTGTTGCTCCCGCAAGTTCATAAAATCCACCTCGAATAATGAATTATGAAATCAACAAATAATATTTAAATAATAAATAATTAAACCCGGATTCACTATACTGCATTTGCATTTGCCGCGTCAAGCAAGACTTTTTATAGAAAGCCTTACTTTTTCACAGGGATTCAAGCGCGGAGTCTGCTGCGCAGAGCAGGGAATAAAGCGGTTCCAAAGAATGGGGGAAGAAAAAATTGTGGAATTTCAGGGAAACAGCAAAGCAAGAATTCCCTAGAATTCTGGACAAAACAATAACAATTTAAAAAACAAATCATTAAGATTAAAAAGAAGTATTTTGCAAATTGTTTTATGCATTGTATACTTGCCCTAAACCCTACAATTCCATAAAGGAGAAACGAGAACGACATGAAAAAGTATCTGGCAATGATCCTTGTGTTCGCGATGACGTTCGCGATGGTGACCGGGTGCTCCAATCCGGGCGAAACGACCCCCACCGATGCGCCTGCACCCACCGATCCTGCTGCCCCCGAAGAAACCCCTTCGGCAAACACGGAACTGACCCCGACGGGAGAGGAAACCGTCTCCGACAAGGATACCATCAACATTGCGGTGGACCGCGAACCCGCGACGCTGAACCCCGGCGGCGTGATGAGCAACGTGTCCGAGATCGTGATGATGAACACCATGGATACTCTGCTCAAGTTTGACAAGACTGCCACCCCGCAGCCCAACCTTGCAACCGAGTGGGAGGCCCTTGATGACACCACCTGGCAGTTCAAACTGCGCGAGGATGTGTATTTCACCAACGGCGAACACTTCACTGCAAAGGACGTTGTGTACTCATTCAACCGCCTTGCAACCACAACGACTGGCCCGAGCGCCCTCACGCATATCGACCTCACCGGCGTGGAAGCAGTTGACGATTATACTGTGAAGATCAAAACCACGGAACCCTATGCTTTCCTTGAAGCTCAGCTTTGCCAGGCTGTCATGAGCATTGTGAACGAAAAGGCGATCACCGAAATGGGCGAAGAAGCGCATGGCCGCGCGCCGGCCGGCACCGGTGCCTTTAAGGTTGGCAACTGGGTTGCCGGTGAAAGCATTACCCTTGAGCGCAACGATACCTACTGGGGCGAAGCTGCTCCCCTTAAGAATGTTGTTCTTAAGATCATGACCGAGGGCACCTCCCGCACGATGAACCTTGAAACTGGCGACATCGACCTGAACTGCCGCCTGCAGGTTACCGACATCGACCGTGTGGACGAGAGCGAGGACACCTATGTTCTTGCCGGCCCGCAGAACACGCTGCGTTACATCTGCCTCAACACCTCTGTTGAACCGCTCAACAATGTGAACGTGCGCAAGGCGCTGTATCACGCAACCGATACCGAGCTGATCCGCGAAACCATTTACGGCGTGAAGAGCTCCGAAAAGGCAACCGGCCCTGTGCCGCCGACGTTCCCCGGCAAGAACAATGACCTGCCTGAGTACACCTACAATCCCGAGAAGGCGAAGGAACTGCTTGCAGCGGAAGGCTTCGAAAACGGTTTTGAAGTTTCCTTCATCTACCTTGCGAACACCACGAACAACATGTTCGCCGAAATGCTTCAGGCCATGTGGGCCGAGGTTGGCGTGACCCTGGTTCTGCAGCCCACTGAAAGCGGCACGCTTTCTACCATGCTCAACGCGGGCGACTATCAGGTTGGCACCGCTGCAACCGATATGAAGATGTGCGATGCCGGCGAAGGCCTCTATTCCTTCTTCCACAGCAGCAGCCGCGGCAGCAGCACCGACCGTACCTGGCTCAATGATCCCGAAGTGGATGCGATTCTGGATAAGATCGTAACGACGCTGGATGCGGAAGAGCGCAACGCGCTGGTGTATGAAGCACAGGCTCTGATTCATGACCTTTGCCCGATGATCTACATCTGCCACCCTTGGCGTGTGTACGGCGTGCGTTCCGATGTGCGCGGCCTCTCCGTGCTTCCTTATGACATGGAAGACTATTCCAAGTTTTACTTCGTCAACGAAGACTGATTGTTTTACCCCTTGTAAACGGACCGGCAGGAACGGCGGGTGTAAAACCCGTCGTTCCTGCCACGAAATCCAGAAGGAGGCAATTCCATGCTCAAATACATTGCAAGGCGCCTGCTCATGCTGGTCCCTGTGCTCCTTGGCGTGATCCTGGTCGTTTTTACGTTGATGTATATCACGCCCGGCGACCCTGTGGATTCCATTCTGGGCGACAACGCAACGCCTGAAGCGCGCGAAGCCCTGCGCGAGGAGCTTGGCCTCAACGGCGGCTACTTCGAACGCTTTTATAATTACATCACGAGGCTGCTTCAGGGCGATATGGGCATTTGCTATGCCACGAACCTGAATGTGGCGACGCGCATCGCGCAAACCTTCCCCAACACCGTTAAGCTTGCAACCTTCGCCGTGGTGTTTGCCGTGATTCTCGGCCTGACCTTCGGCGTGATCTCTGCAATAAAACAGTATTCATTTGTAGATAACGTGGTCATGAGTATTTCCATGATCGGAATTTCCATGCCATCCTTCTGGTGCGGACTTCTGTTGATGCTGCTCTTCTGCGTGCAGCTCAAGTGGCTTCCCGCCTCTGGATTCGATACGTTCGCCTGTGTAATTCTGCCCGGCGTATCGCTTGGGCTTAATTCCGCAGCGTCTATCGCGCGCATGACCCGTTCAAGTATGCTGGAAGTCATCCGGCAGGATTACATCAGCACGGCGCGCGCAAAAGGGCAGAGCGAAGTAAAGGTAATCGCAAACCATGCGCTCAAAAACGCGCTGATCCCGGTTATCACAACCGTGGGCATGCAGTTTGGCATGCTGCTTGGCGGTGCAGTGCTGATCGAGTCCATCTTTGCGATTCCCGGCGTGGGCAAAATGATGGTGGATGCCATCAAGGCGCGCAACTATCCGGTTGTACAGGGCGGCGTGCTTGTGATTGCGCTCGCGTTCTGTCTGGTCAACCTGGTGGTCGATATCCTGTACGCTTATGTCGATCCCCGCATTCGGTCCCAGTATAAATAAGGAGGAGCAGCAATGAGCGCAATTGCGAAACAATCCAAAGCTGCCGGAAAAAAACGCAGCAAATCGCAGGAGATCTGGCGCCGGTTCAAAAAGAACACGCGCGCTGTCGTCGGCCTTGGCATCGTAGCGGTGCTGGTGCTCTGCGCGGTGCTGGCCCCGATTCTTGCGCCTTACGGCCCCAACGAGCAGAACCCGCGCAACCGCCTTCAAGGGCCGTCCGTTGAGCATTGGTTCGGCACGGATGAGCTTGGCCGCGATATTTTAAGCCGCATCATCTATGGCGCACGCATTTCAATGTCAGTCGGCCTTATCGCCATCTGCATTTCTCTGATCGGCGGTGTAGCGCTCGGCGCGATCGCGGGTTATTATGGGGGAACGGTGGATAACATCATCATGCGGTGTATGGACGTATTGCTTTCCATCCCGACGATTCTGCTGAACATTTCCATCGTTGCAGCGCTTGGATCCGGCTTGCAGAACGTTATGATTGCCATCGGCGTTTCCAGCATTCCGGGCTACTGCCGGATCGTGCGCGCCTCTATTCTTTCCCTGCGCGATCAGGATTTCGTTGAAGCTTCCCGCGCGGCGGGCGCGAGCGACTTTTTCCTGATTACGCGCCATATCCTGCCAAACTGCATGGCGCCGCTGATCGTGCAGGCGACGCTGCGCATCGGCGCGGCGATTCTCTCCTGTGCAAGCATGAGCTTCCTGGGCCTTGGCATTGTGCCGCCAACGGCAGAGTGGGGCAGCATGCTCTCCACCGGGCGCGATTTCCTGCGCGATGCACCGCATGTGTGCATATTCCCCGGCCTTGCAATTATGGCAGCGGTGTTCAGCATGAACCTTGTGGGAGACGGCCTGCGCGACGCGCTTGACCCCAAGCTGAAGGACTAAGGAGGAGAAATGCAATGAGCAGTGAAAAACTTTTAGAGATTAAAAACCTGACGGTTCATTTCGAATCCTTTGATGCAACGGTGCATGCCGTGGAAAACCTGAATCTTTCGCTCCGGCACGGCGAAACGCTGGGCCTTGTGGGAGAAACCGGCGCGGGCAAAACCACCACGGTCAAATCCGTGATGCGTATCCTGCCGGAGCCTCCGGCGAAAATCGTTTCCGGCGAAATCCTCTTTGACGGACAGGACCTGCTCAAACTCCCCATTAAGGAGATGCGCAAAATCCGCGGCAAGCAGATTTCCATGATTTTTCAGGATCCGATGACGAGCCTCAATCCGGTTATGACCGTGGCGGAACAGATCGCGGAGGTCATCCGGCTGCATGAAAAATGCAGCAAAAAGGAGGCGCATAAAAAGGCTTGCGACATGCTGGAGCTTGTCGGAATCCGGCCGGAGCGCGGTTCCGATTATCCGCACCAGTTCTCCGGCGGCATGAAGCAGCGTGTGGTTATTGCTATGGCGCTTGCCTGCAACCCGCGCTTCCTCATCGCGGACGAGCCCACAACAGCGCTGGACGTGACAATTCAGGCGCAGGTGCTTGAGCTGATGAAGAAGCTCAAGGCGCAGTACCAGACCGCGATGGTCATGATTACGCACGACCTCGGCATTGTTGCGGAAATCTGCGACTATGTTGCGATCATGTATGCGGGCGAGATCGTTGAGTATGGAACGCGCGAGCATATTTTCAACCACACGGGCCACCCCTATACGAAAGGCTTGTTCGCGTGCATCCCGGACATTTTTACGGAGCAGAACGAGCTTGTGCCCATCAACGGCTTGACGCCGGATCCAACGGATCTGCCGGTAGGATGCAGGTTCCATCCGCGCTGCCCCTATGCAACGGAGCAGTGCGCAAAGGAACATCCTGCGAATTTTGAAATAGAGCCTGGCCATTATGTCGCGTGCCATCTGGCGCGCAGCGGAGGAAATGACAATGTCTGAAACGCTGTTGGAAGTCAAACACCTTAAGAAGTATTTTAATACCAAGGCCGGCCTGCTGCATGCGGTGGACGATGTGAGCTTCAGCATCGCCAAAGGCGAAACGCTTGGCCTCGTGGGTGAATCCGGCTGCGGAAAATCCACCATCGGCCGCGCGATCCTCCGCTTGCATGAGCCAACTTCCGGTGAAGTGCTGCTGGATGGAACGGATGTCACTAAGCTCAATAAGCAGGAATTGCGCGAACTGCGCCGTAAGATGCAGATCGTCTTTCAGGATCCGTATTCTTCGCTGGACGGGCGCAAAAGCGTCTTTGAAAGCATCGGCGAGCCGCTCATTATCCAGAAGATCTGCAAAACCAAGGAAGAATATGAGAAGCGCGTGTACACGCTGATGGAAACCGTCGGCCTTGCAGAGCGCCTCGTGAACGCATATCCGCACGAGCTGGACGGCGGCCGCCGCCAGCGTGTCGGAATTGCGCGTGCACTTGCATTGAACCCTTCCTTCCTCGTGCTGGACGAGCCGGTTTCCGCGCTGGATGTTTCCATTCAGGCGCAGGTGCTCAATCTGATGCAGAAATTGCAGAAGGATATGGGGTTGACGTATCTGTTTATCTCCCATAACCTGAGCGTTGTGAAGCATATTTCAGACCGCATTGCGGTTATGTATCTTGGCCGGATGGTAGAGCTTTCGGATTGCAAAGCGCTGTTTGCAAACCCGATGCATCCGTATACCAAAGCTCTGCTGTCGGCGGTTCCGATCCCGCGGCTGGATGTGCGCAAGGAACGCATCCTGCTCGAAGGGGATGTGCCGAGCCCGGTTAATCCCGCTCCCGGCTGCCGGTTTGCCGGCCGCTGCGCCTCCTGCATGGAGATTTGCCGCAAAGAACAGCCGGAGCTCCGCGAAGTTGAGCCCGGGCACTTTGCCGCATGCCATCTCATCGAGCAGTAAGAAAGTAGTTAGGAGGCAAAACAATTACCGTGAATGTGTTTAAAAAAGTTGTGCTTTCCGGCACGCCGCGCGAGCGGGGCGTGACATATGGCCGGGAATGCGCGGCGCTGATCGAACGGACGATCAGTGATTATACCCGCTATTTTGATAACAGGAAAAACCTTTCCTGGAGCTATGTCAAAGAAATGGCTCAGAAATTCATCCCGGCAATCGAAGCGTTTGCGCCGGAACTGATGGAGGAGATGCGCGGCATTGCGGAAGGGGCAAACCGCTCGTTTGACGAAATTCTTGCAGTGAACTGCCGTTCAGAGTTGCTGCGCTTTGAAGGATCCCACGACGGCGGAGCTTCGGATGAATGTTCCTGCATCGGCGTGATGCCTGAGCGCACCAAGAACGGCCATGTTATGACGGCACAGAACTGGGATATGTATTACTGGGCGGAGGAACACGGCGTTGTGCTGGAAGTCCTTCAGGAGGACGGGCCGGATTATTTCTGCCTGACCGAAGCGGGCCAGCTTGCACGCTATGGGATGAACCAGGCGGGCATTGGTCTTGCGATCAACAGCTTGCCGCGAGAGATCGAAACGGATCCTATCGGCGTGCCAAGCGCGGTTGTGCGCCGCAAATTCATCAGCACCGGAAGCTGGTCGGAATGCTTGGACATCCTGTTCTCCATCCGCCATATGGCGCCGATGAACTTCCTCGTGTCCAACGGCAATTTGCAGGGCGATATGATGTGCCTTGAGGCCGGCGCCGCAGGGGCGCAGATCCTCTATCCGGAGGATGGCCTCCTTTACCACACAAACCATTTCCTTTCGCCCGGGCATTTGCTCCACGGCAGGAAGGGAAGCAGCGTAAACCGCTACAATACGCTGCGCCGCCTTCTGAAGGACAAGGAGCAGATCGGCATTGAGGACATAATCGCCGCGCTCAACAGCACCTTCGGCGCGCCCGAATCCGTCCTGAATCAGCGCAACCCGCGCGACAAAGAAATTGAGCAGTGCGCGACGCTTGCCTGCTTTATCATCGATGCCACAGAGCGTAGGTTCTGGGTTCGGAAAGGCAACATCCGTGAGAATCCGTTCATTGAATATAAATGGACCCGCCCGGATAAAATCTTTGCCGTTTGGCGTTGAAGAACCTAAAAGTAACAGAAAACCGGCGCCCCACAAAGGGGCGCCGGTTTCTCGTTATTTGGATATAAAATAAAAACAAAAAAGCCCCGATTGGGACTTTTTGCTTGGTACACCCTCAGGGGCTCGAACCCTGGACACCCTGATTAAGAGGCCGAAATGATACGGTTCACTCAAATGCCTGAAATGCTTAGAAAATGGCTAAATACCTAGATTTTTCATGTTTTCGTTACGTCCATAATTTGCGCTAAAATCCATGATTTACTGCTTCGATGCAGTAAAGATGCAGTAAAAATGCAGTAAATTTTAGGGCGTGGCAAAGCCCCTTTTCAGGAGGATGCGCGCGCGGTTGGAAAAGGCTATGGCCGTCGGTTAATTTATCCGCCGCCGCGCTGTAATCAGGTAGGGGGGATAGGAAAGCCCACAGAGGGGCGCTCTATGGGCTTGTGAGTGTATATGTTTATTCATGTACCATCTCTTAGCTTACAGGCTCTAAGCCTCGCCTCCGCCTTGCGCGCTCGGTTCTTATGCCGTCGCACCATCCTGCTCTATATGCAGCGGCAACCGCAATAAAGCCGCGTTGCACACTTTCCGGGAAGCTGGATGCAAACCCAGTTTTAAGCATTGCATCGCAGACATCACTCGCGCGGGACACATCTGCAACGCTAACGCTTTTTGAGGTGATCTCGGCAATTACTTGTGCTGAAAGAATATGATCGCTCATTTGTTTTCTTCCTCCTGCTTGTTGGAATTTATGTTTGCTCATGCTCTCTTCCTTTCTGCGTAAGGCCTTGTGCGAACCCCACAAAGGAGGGACTGCACCCATGCAAGCACTGCTTTCAGAGCTTTGCTATCCAGCCGGGCAGATGTGACATCTGTCCACCTGATATTGTATTCCCCGGCAATGATCTCCGCCGCGCCGCGCTCTGTCATAACCGCCTTGATGCTGTCCTCAATCGCGGTGATCTATGCCGCAAGTTCCTCCTGCATGCGCTTCAACTCGCGCAACTCCTTCGCTTTGCTTTGCAGTTCTGTAGTGCTCATTGTTGTTTCCTCCTGTGGTATTGTCGGCTTCTCGTGCCGCTCCCGCTGCGCTTAGACGCTCGCAGTGCCGTATACTGGTATCGCCCGTATCGCGGCGGCGGTTTTTGCCTTCCCGCTCGGCCTGCCCCGGTCAAGTCATCTTCTTGCTGTTGGTATTGCAACTCTAGGGCTCACATCACAAGTCTAGGGTTCTTGACTTTCGCAAGGCTTTCGGCCTTGCCGGGGCGGTTTCCCTTGGTATGGTTATATTATACAGGATTTCCTTTGCGGCGTCAAGGGTTATCTGCAAGTTTTTCTAAATAATATTTCTGTTTTTCTTGACATTATAAATGAATAATTCTATAATGGCATTATAGAAAAGGAGGCGATTTCATGACCGCAGCCCAGAAGATACGCATGGTTCTCGCTGTGCGCCGCATGTCCGAAGCAGAGCTTGCGCGGAATATCGGAACAACGCCCTCTGCGTTCAACCAACGAATGAAAACGGACAAATTTTCATCCGAAGAACTTGAACGCATCGCCGCCGCGCTTAACTGCACATACAAGGCGGAGTTTGTGTTGAATGATACAGGGGAAAGCATATGACACTCTACAACCGCATTGATGCGTACAAGGCGCAAATTGACGCTGTAAGGCCGTTTGAGCATCCGATGCTTGCGCAGCTTCGTGCGTATTACAGAATCGGTCTAACGTGGTCTAGCAACGCCTTAGAGGGGAACACATTAACCGAAAGCGAAACCAAGGTACTGCTAGAGGATGGTTTGACCGTTGGCGGCAAGCCGTTGCGGGATACCTTTGAAGCGTTGGGGCACGCGCAGGCATATGACTTCATGTTTTCGCTGCTGGGCAGCCATGATATCACCGAAGCGGACATGCAAACGATGCACCGCATGTTTTACAGCGACATTGATGCGGAGGCGGCAGGGGTATACAGAAGCATCCCCGTGTTTATCACAGGCTCGGCTTACCCGGTTTGCGCCCCGGCGCGCATTCAGGAGGAAATCACGACCTTGTTTGCATGGGTGCATGCCCACAGAGGGAATTATCATCCTGTGGAGTTCGCCGCAGAGCTGCACAAGCGATTTGTGTTCATCCATCCGTTCATTGATGGCAATGGCCGCATTGCCCGGTTGTTGATGAACACCGCGCTCATACAGGAAGGTTATATGCTGGCGATCATTCCCCCGGTATTGCGGCACGAATACATTGCGCTCTTGGAACGCGCACACACCGACAGCCGCGACTTTACAGCGTTCATTGCTGAACGCGTGCTTGAATCGGAAAAGGAAATTATGCGGCTGCTGCACATTCCGAGGCCATAACAAGGAGGCGTATCATTATGGCAGGTCGAGAGATGGGGCTCGAACTGAAAGCGGTGCAAAGGGAAACGGTGGCGCAGGAGGACAACACATGAAAACTTACACGATCATAGCCGGAGTAAATGGCGCAGGAAAGTCGAGCCTGACGGGTTCACTCAAATATCAGCGCCGCGATCTGGGGAAGATCATTGACGTGGACAAACTCGCGGTGCAGCATGGCGGTTTCATCGAGGGCGGCAAAGCGGCAATCACCATGCAGGCGCGTTATATTGCGGAGGGCATCTCCTTCACGCAGGAGACAACGCTTTCCGGGCAACGTCCTTTGCGTATGGTGAAAGAGGCGAAGGCAGCCGGTTACCATATCCGCCTGTTCTATGTCGGTATCAGCAGCGCGGAGGAAGCCATAAAACGCATTCAGAATCGCGTTGCCAAAGGCGGGCATGATATTCCCACAGAAGATGTGTTAAGGCGGTTCGAGGAGCGTTTTGAGGCGTTGGGACGCATCTTGGAATACTGCGATGAAGCGACCTTCTTTGACAATGAAAATGGATTTGTTGAGGTTGCCCGCTACGAGAATGGCGAGCTTCTCCCCGTGGGAGATTACCGCCCGGCATGGCTGATGGAACTGCAAGATGCATTGCAGGAAGGGGAATAGATCACAGAAAAAGAGCGCGGCGGGGAACAATTATCCCCGCTCTTCTTATTCCCGCCTAAATTAGACTGCGAGCGGTTTTGTGCACTTGACGATTGGGGGATAAGCACAAAGCAATAAAATGCCGCAGAAGTCAAATATGGAGGTTTTAGAGGTACACGAAGTCTCACAGCCCACATACCCCTGCGCACACAAGGCCGCAAAGGGTTGTACCCAACGCCTTTGCCGCATCTTTTAGTGCGTGAAATCGCAAGAAATCTCAAGAGATCGCAACATAAAAAAGGCGCATAAGCGCCTTAGCATGTATACCACCGCATGAGTGCAGCCATTTGCTTCCGTATCCGTTCCCGCTGCATTGTAGCCGCCTCAACCGCGCTTGTGTGCGTGTGCCGCCACGATGCATGACTTCTGTGCCAATAGGGCACGCTTTCATATTCCGCCCAAAGCTGCAAAAGGCGGCTGTTTCGCCGCAAGGTACGCATACCCTTGTTAAGCGTTTTTCCGTCCGCGCCGCCGCGTTTCCCTTCTTGGAGATAGGTATTGTTAATTGCAGCACACTCTTCTGCGGGGAGAGCGGCTACCGCTTCCCGCACAATGCGCCGCATATCGGCCTGTATGGCCGCTTCTTCCGGGTCGAGCGCGGCGGGGTCTGCAATCAGCTCCACAAGGGGGCTTTCATCTTCTGCGCTGATTGCAGCATCAAGGGAGGCTGTGCCGCCGTTCTCTATGCGCTCCTTTGTTGAATATACCCCCAGCAATTCCCTGACGCGGCGGCGCATATAGAACGTTGCCACGGTAAGGAATGCTCCGCGTTCGGGTTCCCATTCCGCGACAGCTTCGATCATGCCAAGCGCGGCAGACTGGTAAAGGTCTTCAAGGTCTGCGCCCCGGTTACGCTCTGCAAGCCCGGAATATTGCCGGGCAATGTGGTACAGCATGCCATTATTCTGTGTCAACAACGTGTCGAGCCGCCACGTATCCCCGGCTTGAATGCTGGCCGCAAGTTCTTCGTTTGTCATGTTGCTTCCTCCCGTGGTATACTATCCTTATCAGCGGCTTGAAAGACCTGCCGTTTTGATGTGGAACTGTGGAACATGTGGAACCAAAACATAACATGTGTGTTATGAGACACACACAGCGCACTATGTGTATTCGCTATATAGATATTCGTGCAAATTGTTCCACAGTTCCACACGCACCAAAAAACACGCTAAACACCCAGAAAAAATGCGTGGAACATTATGTTACGCAATGTACCACATGTTCCGCACATGGAGGATAAGAACACATGAATCACCTTTAATCATCGGTGTATTTATGGCGGTTGTATAGGCTTAACCAGTCATCCAGCCGCATTGTTACAAGCCATTGCTCCCGGTTTCGCCTGTGAAACACTGCGGGCGCTCCATCGTGGAAGCGCTCAGCGTCCCGGACGGCCTGCGCCATTGCCGCCGCCACGTTCAGCCGCTCCACACGCTTTACCTCAACATGCACGCCTGGGAGCCCATTCAAATCCGGCTTTTTCCCGAATGACAGAGATCCGCCTCGCTCTATGTCGTATCCACACTTGCGGAGAAGCAAAGCAAGTTCTCGCTCCCCCGCCGCGCCCTTGCGCTGTGATCCTTGCCCATTTTCCTCCTTCTATGACTGGTTAATGACAGATTTGTGACGATTTATATAGCTGTTTTTCTAGAGTTTCTCTAGGTTGTGACAATGGTGACGGCTTTTTTTACTATACTTTTTATATGTATATATTTCTTTTTAATTGTCTACATATAAAAAGGGAACGCAAAAGCCGTCATACCCGTCATAACAGGCTGCTTACCTGAAAAAAAGCCGTCACCAAACCGTCATAACCCGTCATTAACCCGTCACAGAATACGGCGCTCCGCTGCTCCACGGCAATTCAGAGCCCGGCATAATGTCCGCGAAAAAGCGCATTTCAGAGCTCCGCCCTTTGGAAAGACCTCGTTGTCTGAGTTCTATGCTCAGCCGCGTTTGCGTCATTGGGCTGTGTCCGTTTTCTTCTGCCCATCGTGTATAAAGCGAATACATGCTAGAGGCTTGTATTTTGCCGCCCCGGCATTCAATCGTGCATTCTTCCAGGAACTTGCCTATCACATCTGAATCTTGCCTATACTCCTTCACGGCTTCTTGAACAGCTTTTGGCATGTTAGCCCGGAGCCCCTCCCGTTTGTATGTTTGGTATCCCTCGATGCACCAATTCAGAATAGCGCTCTGAGCTTCTGGGGTTGATAGTTTCGCTGCAAGCTCCTTGTCTTGTTCGTGTTCTTCAAAATGCCGTTCAAATGGTACGACAATCAGACGGTTACTTGAAAATAAAGTCATATCATTAACGCGCGGAAGATGATTCGTGCTTAAAAAGATAACAAATTCCGGTGTATATTCAAAGCTTTGTTGATACAAATACCGCGCAATTATGCGATCTCGGCCCGTCAAGGTTTTAAGCAATGCTGCATCCAACAGCATGTTAGCTGGGGCTTCCTGTGCAACCACGAGCCGCACCGCACGCAAACGCGCAAACTCTTCGCTTGGTGCTCCGGCATTATTTGTCCTTGTGGCTGCAAGCGCGGCTGGGTTCAGTTCCCGCGCATAGTCCCCAAGCGCGCCTTGCATGGCGTTCAGAAACGTTGTTTTGCCGTTTCTCGTGGTCGCGCCGTAAAGCACGACCGCTATATCTTCTACCGGGTTACCTGCGATAGCATAGCCACACAGCTTTTGCAGGAACTTGGCGCGCTCTACATCCCCACTCATGACTTCCAACAAAAAATGTTGCCACACTTCCGAATGAGCTTCCCTGTCATAATGCGCGCATGTAACTTGTGTAAAACCATATGCAGGGGATGCATCAAATAGTGCGTTACCACTCAGGTCAACAAATCCGCATGGTGTGTTCAATGTTCCTGGCACTCCGTCAAGGCTGGACATCTGGCGGGATATGTGCGGTCTAAGCGTTTTCATGAGAGCACTCCGTTTGTTGTGTCCGCTGTAAGCGTCCACCGCCGCCGCGCGTGCTGCCAATATCTTCTTTGCCTCGGCCTGGTTGGGGTCTTTTTCATCAAATCCGAAGAGCTTTGAACGGATGATGCTTACAGTTTCCTTACACCGCTCTTGCAACTCTTTATCCGCTTTTATCCCATCTGGGTCTTGCGCCCAGCGCTTCCCATCATAAACCATAGACCCGATGCCATTCACATGGCATAGCTTGTCCTTAACTCCTTCGCTCACAAGGTAATCTGCCATTGATATTTCATCTGTACCATTATTAAGCGGCGCAGATGCTTGGAGTATTATTTCCCGCACCTTGTTCTTATCTGTGGCGATTTTCAAAATGGAGTTACCTTCATTCGCTTGGTTGCCCATTCGTTCACACCCCCTTGCGCTCCGGTAAGCAGGCCGCTTTGGTCTGCATTGTCCATTCCCCAAAGCCACAGGCAGCACAATATGCCAACTGCTTCATGCACGCTGACTTTCATCATCCTTGCAAGACGCAAGGTTTTTCTGTGCCCTATCAATGATTGATCTATCTTCGCCCACGCCATACCATTCCCCCTTACAGTCCGAACTTTGCCGCCAGCTTTCGAACACCTCGCTCATATTCGCGCGGTGATAGCCCCAAGGCAGCCAGCTTTGCCTTTTGTGCTTCGTATTCCACCCATGTGCCGCCACGCGCGCCGAGGCGTGGCGGCGGTTTCCGTTTCATCCGTTCACGCTCCCTTGCGTTGCTGTTCCTCAAGCCATTTTTCAAATGCTGCCTTTGTCACCATCACGCGTTTTCCGATACGGAAGGACGGGAATCCATGGGCTTGCATGAGGTTATAAGCGCCTGCGCGGGAAATGCCGAGGCATTCGGCAAGCTCCGGGGCTGATAGAGTGGCTCTGTTGTTTCCGTACATTTTTTGCGCTCCTTTCCATGTGCTTTATGGACTAATTATACCGCTTCATGCACCCTGTTTCAAGAGATTAATTAGACTAAAATTGAAAAACATCATAATTACGCATTTATATACGTTTTAACATTACTCAATGACGATTTATAGCGTTGTACTATGCTTAATTTTATGGTTTTTTGGTATAAACTTTCATTAACTCTGTATAGAATACGGATTACGTTTGCGTTGCATTTAGTGCGATCTAGTGTTATTATATCTAGCAAATTAGAGGTAAAATGGGAGGGAAAAGGATGAGCGGCGATTTCAGCAAGTTTGCACAGCGCTTGAAAGCGGCAAGGTTGAAGATGGGGATTTCTCAAAAGTATCTTGCGGAACAGGTCGGGATACGCAGTGCCACGCTTTCAGCCTATGAAAATGCGGAAGCGGAGAAGCGGGTAACTCCCTCGCTTGAAAATGCGGTAGCTCTCGCAAGGGAGCTTGAAGTTTCACTTGACTATTTATGTGGCATAGATGCTACCGGCATAAAAAAGTCTACCACAGATAAAATCCGGGAATACTTGTACACGCTGACGAAAACATGTGAGTTATTTCCTTATGATGCCAAAATAGATGGACACCATCTCGATGGGAAGAGAGACCCTGAAACCGGCTTTACTGATTTGATTGAATGGTTCGGTGTTAACTTTCGGGAAAATACTGCGGTATACTCATTTCTCAAAAGTTTGGATGAAATATGGAAACTGTACAAAGCTGGAACATTGAACGAGGAAATCTATAATGCTGTTGTTGAATCGCTTTGCGACAAGTATGCAACGCTTGCAGCAGCAGAAGAAGAAGAATTACCATTTTGACAAGGAGCCCTAACCATGGCTGCACCATCCAAACGCAAGCGCCGCGCAGACGGCAATTATTCCAAACAAATCACAATAGGCCGCAAGCCGGACGGTAAGCCCATCCGCAAGACGATCTACGCGAAAACCATCAAGGAGCTGGAGCAGCGCGCGGCGGAGTATGAGCGGCAGCTCCGCCACGGTGCGCTGTCCAGTAACGAAAAGATCACTTTCGCAGAGCTTGCATCCCTGTGGGTAAAGGACTACACGCCTAACGCGTCAGAGAAAACACGCAAGGAATACGATGGATTATTAAAAAACCATGTAAATCCCGTGATTGGCGGCTATCGCATTATTGACCTGAAAAAACATGACTTGCAGGCGATTATCAACGGTATGGCAGAAGCGGGGTTATCGCAGTCGAGCATGAAAAAGACGAAGATCGCGGCGGCGGCTGTGCTCGAATTGGCGCTTGACAACGATATTCTGATGCGCAATGTCTTTGCGCGTGTAAAGGTTCCCGATGTGGAAGCAGAGGAACGGCAGCCATTGACAGAACAGCAAAAGCGGCTCCTTGTAGAGACTTGGCAAGGCCACAGGATGGGGCTTCCGGCGCTTTTGATGATGTATTGCGGGTTGCGCCGGGGTGAGCTGCTCGCCCTGACTTGGGGCGATGTGGACACAAAAAACAAGCGCCTTACCATAAACAAGGCCGTTTGCTTTGTTGGCAACGCGGCGGAGATAAAACCACCAAAGAGTAAAGCTGGGAATAGGACAATCCAAATCCCGGACGCGATCATTCCGGCTTTGCAGAATCGCCGCCGCGCTTCCATGTTGGTATGTCCTTCCGTGCAAACGGGCGGTGCGATGTCTTACACGGCTTTTCAGGCCGCATGGAGAAGTTACCAGCACTATTTGAACATTGCAGCAGGGGGGAGGATGCAAGCCGAAGCAACCCAAAGATACAGGCCGTAGAGCCGTTCACAGCGCACCAGCTCCGGCACACATATGCAACCATGCTGTATGATGCGGGCGTGGATGTACTCACGGCGCAGCGCCTTTTAGGGCATGCGGATGTGCAGACAACCATGCGGATTTACACGCACCTTTCCAAGCAAAAAGAGCAGCAATCCATAGCTGCATTGAATGCGCATATTGGGTCAGAAATTGCGGCCATTAAATTCTGATGCAGTAAAAATGCAGTAAACGACCTAATTTGAGGGCTTGAAAACGGAAAAAGCTGACAAAGAGAATAACAAAAAAGCCAGATAAACTCTAGCTTTTTCTTCTTGGTACACCCTCAGGGGCTCGAACCCTGGACACCCTGATTAAGAGTCAGGTGCTCTACCAACTGAGCTAAGGGTGCATATTGGAGCGGGAGACGGGGCTCGAACCCGCCACCTCCGCCTTGGCAAGGCGGCGCTCTACCAAATGAGCTACTCCCGCATTCCTTTGGGGGCTGTCCATGCGTTCCCGCCGGACACTTGCATATTCTAGCGCATTACAGGCACGTTGTCAAGATGAAATTACATATTTTTTGGAGCAGGGCCAGGGCATGTATTCTATGGGAAATTCTTTGAAAGAAAGGCATATATCTGTGGCCTTGACGATTTACACAGCGGCGGTTACGATAATAAGCAAGCACACCGGCGCATGGGGGAGACGCACTGTGGAAATTCTGGAAGGCTTAAACGCGGAACAACTCCGAGCCGTCACGGCCACGGAAGGATATGTGCGCGTTATTGCGGGGGCGGGCAGCGGAAAAACGCGTGCGCTTGCGCACCGCTTTGCATATCTTGTAAACGAGGTCGGCATCCTGCCTGCCAACATCCTTTGCGTGACCTTTACCAACAAGGCCGCAAACGAGATGCGCCAGCGCATCCATCTTCTCACCGGCGATAACGACACGGGCTATGTCTGCACGTTCCACAGCTTCTGCGTCTCCGTTTTGCAGGAGGACAGCTATGCCGTCCAATATCCCAAGAATTTCCTTGTGCTGGACAATTCCGATATTGATGCCATGCTGAAAATCATCTATGAAGAGCGGGGGCTTACCCTCCGGCATATGACGTTTTCCAATGCGCGGGACATGATCGAAATCCGAAAAACCACCGAAAACCCGAATTATTATGAGGACATGATCGCCATGCCGCTTGACGGCCTGCGCGCAAAATATCTTGCGGCCGAAACGCCGCGGGATATCATCTTTTACGGCTATCTGTATCAGCAGAAGAAATGCTTCGGCCTTGATTATAACGACCTGATCAAATATACGCTCTATATCTTCGAAAACGATGCCGAAATCCGCCTGAAATGGCAGAAGCGGCTTGAATACATTATGATCGATGAGTTTCAGGACATCGACGCGCTGCAATACGAGCTGATGGAAGCGCTTTGCGCATACCACAAAAACCTTTTCATCGTTGGGGATCCGGATCAGACCATCTACACCTGGCGCGGCGCAAACGTGCGGTATCTTCTGGAATTTGACAAAAGCTTCCCCGGCACAGAGACGATCTATATGATGCAGAATTACCGTTCAACGCCGGAAATCCTTGCTGCGGCGAATTCACTGATTGCAAAAAACAGGCTCCGCGTCAAAAAGGATTTGCTCCCAACGCTGCCCGCGGGCGCGCCTGTTACATGGCATCATGCAAAGACGGCGGAAGCCGAGGCAAAGTGGGTTGCTGCGCGCATCAAGGCGCTTGCGGATACAGGCGTGCCGCTGCGGGACATCGCGATCCTTTACCGCGCGCACCATATCAGCCGCACGCTTGAGGAAGTTTTTTTAAAGGAAGAAATTCCATACACGATCTTCAGCGGTGTGCAGTTCTTTAACCGCATGGAGATCAAGGATGCACTTTCTTATCTGCGCCTTGTGGCGTACCGGGACGATCTTTCCTTTTTGCGCGTGGCGAACGTGCCGAAGCGCAACATCGGGGAACGACGCATGCGCTTTTTACAGGAATACGCGGAGGCCAACGGATGCACGTTATATGCGGCGCTCACGCACAACCTTGATCATGAGCTTTTGAAATCAACGCAGGCGCGTAAATTTGTGGATCTTGTGGAACGCCTTGGCGCGCGCAGCCCGGAAACGCCCGTATCCGAGCTTTTGAGCGATGTGCTTGACCAAAGCGGCTATGAAACCATGCTCCGCACAGAAGGCGCGCAGGACAGGCTGGACAACCTTGCCGAGCTCAAGCAGGCGATCTATGAGTTCGAGACTACCTGCGGTGAGGAAGCGACGCTTGAGGGCTACCTTGCGCGCGTAGCGCTTCTTTCCAATGCCGATGCGGAGCAAAACGGCGCGCGTGTGCGCATGATGACCGTGCACACGGCAAAGGGGCTTGAATTTCCGCATGTGTTCCTGGTTGGTCTGGAAGAAGGCGTGTTCCCTTCAAAAAAAACCTCCACCATCGAGGCCATGGAGGAGGAGCGCAGGCTTGCTTTCGTAGCGGTCACGCGCGCGGAGCGTTCGCTTGCGTTATCGGAATCCGAAGGACGGAATTTTGACGGTTCGTTCCGCTATCCTTCCCGCTTCCTCTTCAACATTGATGAGGCCCTGCTTCTGCGGGACGGCGAAACGGATGCGCGCCTTCTTCGGGATGCGTTCCGGCATATCGAAGCGAGCGAACGCCTGCTTGCTCCGGCGGACGAGCAGGTTCCCTTTGGGCCGGGCGACCGCGTGCGCCATGCCATCATGGGGGAGGGGACGATCGTTGCGGTAGACCGCACGCAGGGGGCGTATGCAGTGCAGTTCGACATCCTGCCCACACAGCGGCGCATCAGCTTCCGGGTGAAGCTGGAAAGGGGCTAAGGCTTGTTTTGCAGCTGCGTGGGATTGGTACATTGTGCGCCCTGAACATGCAGCAGCGATAACGGCTTAAACTGCACAGAGGGACGGCTTGCAGGCCAAAGCAAACTAAAGATCTTCTGCGTGAAGCACAAAATCGCATTGCTCCCGGATGCGGAACGCAGAAAAATATGCGTTTTCCATGGGAATCCAGATCGTTTCAAAGCGGGTGAGCATCGAAGCTCCGTTGCGCGCTAAAATACGCGTGCGCTGCGTTTCGGCAGATGCGCTCATGAAAATGCGCAAGTCATACGGCGCCCTGAAATATGGGTGCATGCTGTAAGCGCCTTCTACGATGGAGAGCGCTGCAGGCTGCACCGTGACGCGGTGCGTCAGCGCCATCACGCTGCAATCGAACACGCCGTAGGAAAACAGCGCGCCGCTTGCAAGGCCCGCAAGCACTTCATCCCGAAAACGTTCGTAATGCACATTGCCGCCCGGCTCGCCCAAACGCTCCGGCGTGCGCAGCGCGGGAGGCAGAAAGAAATCATCCATGTGAAATACATTCACGCTGCATTGCGGCGCAAAATATGCTGAAAGGCGCGCGGCCAGCGTGCTTTTTCCCGAAGCGGCATTGCCATCGACAGCAATAAGGATCTTCCCCTGTTCGCGAAGCAGCCGCGTAAGCTCCGCCAGAACGGCGGATTCCGATTTTGTCCAGTTCATGATTTGAATATAGCATGAAGAAAGAGGCATGTCAATCACATGCATTTGCCGCCGTCGTGCATCTGCTCTTTACTTGCAGATGCGCAAATATTATAATAATTATTAACACATTTAACAGTATCATTCAGTATTCCCACAACGCTGTTTTTTAAAGGAAAAGGAGGAATTGGATTGTATTGCCCGAATTGCGGCACACAGATGCCGGAAGGCAGCGCTTTCTGCACGGAATGTGGCACATCACTTCCCCAAATACAGGATGTGAAGCCGCTCAGACTTACTGAGGTACGTCAACTGGAATACGGCGGCATGCCGATGAAATGGTATAAGTTCAACATTTATTTCCGCTTATGGGTCAGTGCGGCACTGCTTTTATACAATGGAATATCCATGGCAACGGGGTTTGTATACGAGGCTGCGGGGAATGGTATGAGCGCTGCGTTCGTATATGGGTATTATGGCAACGGCCTTCGAGTATTGGATATTCTTTATGGCCTTTTGGCGCTCGCCCTTGCGGCCGGACTTGTTTACACAAGGTTTCGGCTCGCAAAGTTCAGGGCAAACGCCGTGAAGTGCTATTTTGCGGCACTTGCTGTGAATATCATTTTGTTGATTGTGTATCTTATCGGCGTATGGGCAGTTACAGGCATTGCCCCGTGGGCGGATATAAGCAATATCAGCAACATAGCCGGAGCGGGCATCATGCTGTGCATCGAGCTCGCCTACTACAAAAAACGAAAGCATCTTTTTGTGAACTGACCTTAGGTGACAATCGATTTCCGTGCGGGCATTTCCTGTATAAGACTAGGCCGCAGCGTTTCTGCCGCGGCCTGCTTTTTGTGCTTGTCATCTTTTTACGTTTGTGCTATACTCATAAAGATCGTTGCGCGCGCAACTGTTGCGGGCGCAACGGAATGATGCATCGCTTTCATCCATTCTTTTTAGATGCTCAGGAAGGAGCCGAACATGCCAAGCATCAACCGCTATATTATGACGATTGCCCGGTGCAGCAACCAGTTCCGTTCGGAACGGCTGCGGGACACCGGCCTCTGTGGGCAGCACTGCGCGTATATCCTGCGTGTGTGCCGCGAGCCAGGCACCACACAGGATGCGATCGCCCGGGAAATTTACGTGAACAAAAGCAACGTCACGCGCCAGCTTGCGGCGCTCGAACAAAATGGGTTTGTGGAGCGCCGCCCGTGCGAAACGGATTCCCGTGCCATGGAAGTATACCCAACTGAAAAAGCGCTTGCGGTGCTACCGGAGGTGCGTGCAGTGCTCCGCGAATGGAATGAATGCATCACGGCAGATTTCACCGAGGAAGAGAAGGAACAGTTCAAAGATCTGCTCGCGCGTGCTGCGGAGCGCGCACAACAGCGCCTGGATGAAATGAAGAAGGAATAACGTGCAATGAAAACCGTACTCCAATACCTCAGGCCGCAGTATGTGCGCCTTGCTTTGCAGCTCACCATCAAGTTTATCGGCACCATCACGGAGCTTTTTCTGCCTTGGATGCTTTCGCACATTCTCGATGATGTTGTGCCGCAAAAAGATATGTCGCAGGTTTATCTTTGGGGCATTTTTATGCTCCTTGCGGCAACGGTGGCGCTTTTGGGCAACGTGATCGCCAACCGCATGTCCACACGCATTTCGCGCCGCTTTACGGAAAAACTGCGGCACGATGCATTTGCACGCGTCTCCTATCTGTCCAGCCGGCAGATCGACGGTTTTACGCTTTCGTCGCTGATTTCACGTCTTACAAGCGACACGTACAATGTGCATCAAATGGTAGACCGCATGCAGCGCCTTGGTGTGCGCGCGCCGATCCTGCTGCTCGGCGGCATCATCGTGACGTTTACGCTTGAGCCCGTGCTCACGCTTGTGCTTGTCGCAACGCTACCGCTGCTTGGGGTGGTGGTGTTCAGCGTATCGCGCAGGGGCGTGCCGCTGTATGTTCGGGTGCAGTCGGCGGTGGACGCCATGGTACGCAAGGTGCAGGAGAACATGACGGGCGTGCGCGTGATTAAAGCGCTTTCCAAAACGGAATATGAAAAGGGCCGCTTTGACGAGGTGAACCGCGAGGTCGTCCGGCGGGATCAGCATGCGGGCGCGGTCATGGCGACGACGAACCCCGTGATGAGCCTTCTTTTAAACCTTGGCCTTACGGCGGTGGTGGTTGTGGGCGCGTTCCGCGTGAACGCGGGCGTTTCCCAGGCGGGGAAAATCATTGCGTTTCTGAGCTACTTCACCATTATCCTGAATGCGTTGATGATGGTTTCCCGCCTGTTTATGATTTATTCCAAAGGCGCGGCCAGTGCAAAGCGCATCGAGGAGATCCTTGAAACGCCTCTGGAGCCTGTTCCCGGCGAAGCGGCGCCGCGCACAAGCCAATACCATGTGGAGTTCAAGCACGTGAACTTTTCTTACAACAAAGCGAAGAACAAAACGCGGGATGACCTTTCGGATGTAAGCTTTGCGCTGCGCCGGGGGCAGACGCTCGGCATCATCGGGTCCACGGGCAGCGGCAAATCTACCATTGTGAGCCTGCTGATGCGCTTTTATGATGCGGATGCGGGCGAGATCCGCATCGGTGGCCGGCGCATCGAAGGAATTCCGGAAGAGGAGCTTCACACCATGTTCGGCGTGGTGTTGCAGAACGACTTTATCCTTGCGGACAGCATCCGCGAGAACATCGACTTTGGTCGCGGGCTTTCCGACGAGGCGCTCCTGCTCGCAGCCAGGCTTGCCCAGGCGGAATTTATCGAAGAAAAGGAAGGAGGGCTTTCCCACATGCTCACCGCAAAGGGCGCAAACCTTTCCGGCGGGCAGAAGCAGCGGCTCCTGATTGCCCGCGCGCTGGCCGCAAAGCCGGAGATCCTTGTGCTGGACGATTGCTCCTCCGCGCTTGATTATAAGACCGACAAAGCGCTGCGCAGCGCGCTGTACCACAATTTCGCCGATACGACGACCGTCATCATCGCCCAACGCATCAGCTCCATTCTGAATGCGGATCACATCCTCGTGCTGGATGGGGGGCGCGTAATCGGCGCGGGCACGCATGAACAGCTGCTTGAAACCTGCCCGGATTACCGTGAAATCTACGATGTTCAGATGGGCGAAGTGGGATAAGGGGGGAAAGGCATGGAACAGAAACAAAACGCAAACCTGCCCTCCACGGCGATGCGATCCCTGCACGGCGAGGGGCAAAAGCTGAAAAAAACGTATATCCTGCGCCGCCTTTGGCGTTACTTCAAAGAGTACAAATGGCTGCTTGCGCTTGCGATCTTCCTTACGCTTGCGGGCAACGCGCTTGCGCTCGTGGGGCCGAAGCTTTCGGGCCTTGCGATTGATGCGATTGAGCCGGGGCCGGGGAAAGTGGACTTTGCCACCGTGTTCTATTATGCGAAATACATGGCTCTGTTCTATGCGCTTTCGGCCGGCATGAGCTATGCTCTGGCCCGTCTGATGATCCGCCTGAGCCGCAATATTGTGTACCGCATGCGCAGGGACATCTTTGAAAAGCTTGTTTCGCTGCCTGTCGGATTTTTTGACAGACACCAGACGGGGGATGTCATCAGCATCATTTCCTATGATGTGGATACCATCAATGCTTCGCTTTCCAACGACATCGTGCAAATCTGCACAAGCTTCATCACGGTGCTCGGCTCGCTTGCAATGATGCTCTCAATCTCGCCCGTGCTGATCCTCGTGTTCGTAGTGACGATCCCAGTCTCTGTGCTCATCACGCGCTATCGGGCGAAAAAAGTACGGCCGCTGTTCCGCCTGCGCTCCAAAAAGCTCGGCGAACTCAACGGTTTTGTGGAAGAGGTCACGAGCGGCCAGCGCACCACAAAGGCCTATCACCGCGAACAGGTGATGATCGACCGGTTTGATGTGAAGAACAAGGAAGCGGTTGACGCCTATTGCAATGCGGATTATTATGCTTGTGTGATGGGGCCCTCGGTGAACTTCGTGAACAACTTTTCGCTTGCGCTCATCAGCGTGTTCGGCGCGTTGCTCTATATGGGCGGGGTGATCTCCCTCGGCAATATTTCCTCCTTTGTGCTGTATTCGCGCAAGTTTTCCGGGCCGATCAACGAGTTCGCAAACCTTCTTGCGGAGATGCAGAGCGCATTTTCCGCGGCCGAACGCGTGTTCCGCCTGCTTGATGAGGCGCCGGAGCCTGCGGATGCAGAGGGGGCGGAGGAGCTGAAGCAGGTGAAAGGCGATGTTGCGCTCAAAAACGTGCGCTTTGGGTATGAACCGGGCAAGATCATCCTTTCCAACCTGAACCTGGATGCGCCGCGCGGCTCGGTGACGGCGATTGTCGGCCCCACAGGCGCGGGAAAAACGACGATCATCAACCTGCTGATGCGCTTTTACGACGCTGACAGCGGGGCGATCACCGTGGACGGCCAAAGCATATACGGCGTAACCCGCAAAAGCCTGCGCCTTGCGTATACCATGGTGCTGCAGGATACCTGGCTGTTCCACGGCACGGTATTCGAGAACATCGCCTATGGGCGGGAAGATGCAACGATGGAAAAGGTCGTGGCCGCCGCGAAGGCCGCAAAGATTCACGATACCATTATGTCCCTGCCGGAGGGTTATGACACGGTGCTGACGGACAACGGCTCGAACATCTCCAAAGGGCAAAAACAGCTTTTAACCATCGCGCGGGCGATGCTGCTGGATTCACCGATGCTGATTCTGGACGAGGCGACCTCAAACGTTGACACGCGCACGGAGCAGCGCATTCAGGATGCAATGCTGCGCCTGATGCAGGGGCGCACCTGCTTTGTGATTGCGCACAGGCTTTCCACCATCCAGAATGCGGACCGCATCCTTGTGGTGAATGCGGGCGACATTGTGGAACAGGGCACGCACAGGGAACTGATGGCGAAGAACGGCTTCTATGCGGAGCTGTATCATTCCCAGTTTGAAGCGGTATAACAAAAGGAGAAGTATGGACACGACATTTCATAAAATTGATCTGGAAACCTGGGAGCGCCGGGAGGAATACGAATATTTCAGCCGCGGCGGCTGCGGGTTTACGGTGACTGCGGAACTGGACATTACGCATTTGCGGCGCTATGCAAAAGCGCACGGCGCAAAGCTGTACCCCATGCTCGTTGCCGTGGCGGCACAGGCTGTGAACGCGCACCGCGAATTCCGCTACGGTTGGAGCGAGGAGGACAAATTCGGCTACTTTGAAACGATGCACCCGCTGTTCTTTGACGTGATGGAGAGCGGCAACGTGAAATGCCTTGTGGCGGAATATGTTCCGGACGCGCTGCGACAGGTGGAGGAAATCGAGCGCGTGCGCGCGCAGTACGCGAACGTCAACAAATATGCCCCGCAAGGTGCGTTTCCCCAGAATTCCGTGAACATATCCGCTGTGCCGTGGATCAAAACAACAGGCATTTCGTTTTGCCTGCAATACTGCGCTACGTTTTATCCGCCCATCCTTACCTTCGGCAAATTCGAGGAACGGGATGAAAAAACCATCACTCCGCTTTCCGCGTACTGCAACCATGCGGTAAACGACGGCTACCATTGCGCGATGCTGTTTCAGGAATTTCAGCAGAGGGCGGACGGATTGGAATAAGGGAGTTAGCTGCTTTGTAAACATGAACCGGGAGCTCGTTATTGGATTCTTGCCAACACATAAGCGTAGAGCGTATCATAGCCGGATTATAGTTCATGGGGCATTGGCGCGTCTCTTGTCCGTACTTGCTGCAATGACAATGCCCCTATGGATTTTTATTCTGCCTGTCTTTCCATACGCCATAGGCCACCTGCAATCGGCGCATCTGACAAGGCCCAAAAACATGAGTTATCCCGTCTTTCTGCTGCCTGCGCCTGCTTGCAATTTGACTCTCCAGCCACGCATGCGTTATGGTGTTACTCCGCGTAAACGGTTTCGCCGTTGATAATGGTGCGCACACAGCGTGCTGCCACATCGAGGGCGGGGATGCCCTTAAAGAGCACAATGTCCGCATCTTTGCCCGGCTCCAAAGATCCGATGCGGTCGTCAAGTCCCGCAATCCTGGCCGGATTGATAGTCAGCATCCGCAACACCCGTTCATGAGGCGTGCCCAGACGTACGGCTTCACCGGCCTGGCCCACCAGCAGTTCAGGATTCATAATGGGGCCGTCAGTCATGATGGCGCAGGTGACCCCCCGCCGATCCAATACTTCAAGGCATTCAATGTCCACTTTGCCACACTCACCAGGCAGCAGTCCCACGCCGGTGGGGCCAAAGATGACGCCCACCAGATTTTTGGCAGAACAGATTTCATCATAAAAGTCGCTGGCGCCCCAAGCGTGATCCAAGGTGAAGCTAATGTTGAATTCTTCTGCGATGCGCAGAGTGGTCATCATATCGAACTGCTCGCAGTGAACCTTGATGGGAATCTCCCGCCGCAGCACCTTGCAGATGTTTTCAAGCCCTTGATCGTAGGGCGGCATTTTTTCAGGAGCGCCATTGGCGGCCTGCTGTTTTTGCATGTAATCCCTGGCCTTGAAGAGATTATTGCGTATGACCTCCGCAATCCCCATACGGGTCATGGGCAACTGGTTTTTAGATCCATAGACTCCCTTGGGATTGCCGCCCAGAGCCATCTTTAACGCCACTGGATTCTTAATGCACATTTCTGTGGTGGAACGCCCCATGCTTTTGCAGGCGCATACCATGCCGCCGATCACGTTGCCGCTGCCCGGCGCAATCACAGAGGTGGTAATGCCAGCCCGAATGATACGGGGGAAATCCTTGGAGTCGCTGTCAATGGCGTAGAAGGATTCTACTGCAGGCGTAGCGTTGCAGGTCATCTCATTGAGATCCTGCGAATCCCCGGCGCCGAAGCCGCCTACATGGCTGTGGGCGTCCACAATGCCCGGCATGGCAAAGAGGCCGTCTGCTTCGATTATCTCTGCGTAGTCAGGTACAGGAAGCTTTTCAGCAACGGCTATGATTTTACCGTTCTCTACAGCGATATCGCCGCGTTCATAGGTCTTGTCTGCAGCTGTAAAGATTTTTGCATGACGGATTACCAGCATGATGGGTGAACCTCCTTTGTATACACATCGTTGCCAGAGAGGAATACGTGCTTGACTCTTGCCTCATAGGTGACAAAGGGATTGGCGGTCCAGATGGATAAATCTGCGTCCATGCCGGGAGCAATGCTCCCAACTCGATCAGAGACCCCCAGGATTTCAGCAGGAACAGAGGTGATACAGCTGAGAGCCCGCTCCACAGACAGTCCGTGGCGAATCCAGTGGAGGGCGTTCCAGAGCAGGGATTCCCTGCCGGAGGTAATATCATCTCCGCCGCAGCTGATGGCAATAGGCTTACCCGCTTCCATCATGGGAATGATTGCGTCAAACTGGGTAGCGACATTATGGGAGAGAAATGATTCTGTGTGATCGCCCATAAGCACAGAAACCCTTCCCTCATTCACACCCGGCGTAGCATCGGTAATGCCATATGCGCCGGAAAGTACCACTCGAATCTCTTTATAGGAAGAAAGGAGAGCCAAAATCGCTTCTGCCTCCGCCTTGGTGCAGCAGTTCACCAACAAGGGTGTTTTTCCGGAGAGGACGGGCAGCAACGCTTCACAGCTTTCATCATGACCGTTTTTCTGTGGATCGTAATGTCTGGCCTTTTCAAGCTGCTCCTTTAGTAGCGAGAAGATTCCCATATGTGTCATGGGCGCCACGCCCCGCTTTGTAAAGGTTTTCTTCACACCGTCGGAAACGGAAGCGACCATGGCGGCTTTTTCCCGCACCAACATACCATGAGGGGTGCGGCCGGCAGTCTTGTAAAGGGCAGCCTGTCCACAGAGAACATTGGTGGGCTGAGGTGTTACGCAGGCGGTGGTCACGCCGTAAAGATAGGCCTTCTGGAAATTCATGCAGTCCTGATCAAAGGCATATGTCACGTCCATCTGAGGGGTTATGGGGCTGCTGCCCTCCGTTTTGTCGTCATCGGTCCAGCCGGGGCCCATAATTCCCCATACACTGATGGCGCTGACAAAGCCGGGAAACACATGGCAGCCGTCTGCGTTGATTATCTCAGCGTTCTGGTAACTCAGCGCTTTTCCTACGTCCAGAATCTTCCCATCCTGCAGGGCGATGTCCATCACAGCTATGTTGCCATGACCGTCATGTACCGTTCCCTCTTGAATCAGAATCATAGAGTCCGCCTCCTTCGTATCATATATATACACACTATACCATATATACTTATTTAAAAAGGATACAGATTGTTGAAGCGTGTAGAATGTTTTTTCAACAAATCAATCCTGGTTTGATTTGTTCTCTAGCCATGGATTGGTTCGCGGCACACAACGCAGATACCAAAGTTTTACAGTGTGCAGCATTTCCTTGGCGCAGAACAAAAACGGAATAAAGCATGCATTGATGACCGGGCGATACAGCGCTTTAACCCCGGATTCCAGCTCTACGGTTTCCTTTTCAATCCAACCAAGGGCCTGCATGGAGTTGAGAATGGAAGCGGCCTTCTCCCGGGAGAGGCTTTGCACCTTGCAGATATGCTCCAAAGAGAAGGGAACGGGCTCCCTTTTATATAGGAAAAGAAGAGTTCTGAAGAAGATGGGGTCTGAAAGGGCGGAGAACAGCTTTTGATACTGCGTCTCCTCTTTGAGCAAATAGCTAAACCCGTCATCAGGTTCCCGCATGAAGATGAAGGAGGGCATTTCCTGCAGAGCACAGGCATAGGCTAACCCGCCGTTTATGCCGACTAAGGCTCGGGTGCAGGCCTCTTTTTCATCAAAATAAGCGCCGTTTTCGGAAGAAACCTTGGCCAGTTCGGTCTCTTCCACATTGGGTACGTTGGACACTCCTTTGAAGACCGCCCAGCACAGTTCACAGGCCTTCATCATCTTGTCCCTGTTTGGAGTACGCTTTAAAAGATTAATAATTTGTTTCTCCATATTCCGCTCTTCCGCACAGGCTCGACCGAACAGGGAATCAATGGTGGTGTCAAAGAAATCAGCGATAGCGGGTAACAGTTCCACGTCCGGCGTTCCACCGCATTCCCATTTGGACACCGCTTGCACCGAAACCCCCACCGCCTTGGCCAGACCTGCCTGAGTCACATTCCGGTTGATACGCAGTTGCTTAATGTTTGTCCCAAAGTTAGATGCCATAGTTCTTCTCACCTTTATCCTAGTATTTGATAGCATAAGCCGCATTGAATGACCATATTTATTTTATAACGCAACTTGTGGTTGAGTCAAACAGAAAAACCATGTATGTATTCAAAAGTAAGTTCATTGAGCTGACAGAAATCTACTGCTAAAATTAAATTAAAATTCAATGTATCTCGCCCGTTTGAAGGTGGCAGTCAAGGATTCTGCGCGTATTGCGCATTAATACGATTTAATTCAATTAAATTAAAGGAGGAAATGATGTCAAAATATATCCTTCGTCGATTGTTCAGCGGAATACTGACAATTTTGATGGTCTTTGTCCTTGACTTCATTATCATCAAGGCCGCGCCCGGCGATCCGGTTAGGACCATTATGGGTAAAGAAACAGACGACCCTGAGCTGAGAGCCGCTCTGATGGAAAAGTATGGTCTGGACAAGCCTCTTCATGTGCAGTTTGTCAGCCAACTAAAAAATATGCTGCGGGGAGATTTCGGAAACTCTATCATTTACAACCGCTCGGTAGCTGACATGATTAAGGAACGCCTTCCCGCCACCCTGCTGCTGGGACTTGTGGACTGTATCCTGGCATTGATCATCGGCACTGCTCTGGGCATCTTCTGTGCCCGCCGGGATGGCTCGTTCATTGACAACTTCCTTTCTTCCATCGCCTATACCCTGGATGCCATGCCCTCCTTTTGGTTGGGTCTCATGCTTATCATCGTGTTCTCCTCCCGCTTGAACCTTCTCCCGGCCCAAGGTATGGAGAATGTGCGGGAAGGGTATGAGGGCTTCCGGCATACGTTAGACGTGATGGAGCACATGGTGCTGCCCGTGATGACCATGGTGCTTATCACTATGCCCGGGTATTTCCGCATAGCCAAGAGCTCCATTCAGCAGGTGACCAGCGAGGACTTCATCACCACGCTCCGCTCCACCGGCATGAGCGAGAAGATGATCTTCAGTAAATATATTTTCAAAAACGCCATTCTGCCTACGGTGACCATGTTCGGTATCACGTTGGCCTTTCTCGTGACCGGCGTTACGCTTGTAGAAATCGTGTTCTCTTGGCCGGGAACCGGCCGCTTGACGCTGACGGCCATCAACCAACGTGACTATCCCACCTTGATGGGCGTTTACATGGTCATGAGTATTTCCGTGGCGGTAGTCATGGTACTTGTTGATATCGCCTATGCGTTCCTTGATCCCAGGATCCGCTACGACAAATAAGGAGGTGAACCATGAAAGCAGTTTTAAGCAAATGCTTGCGCGCCTTTAAGGCGGATGGTCAGCTGCGATTCGGCGTGATTGGCGTAATCGTGCTGTTGCTCGTCATCATCCTTGCGCCTATTCTCGCTCCCCACGATCCCTATTCCTATGAATTTGTACGCCTGCTGCCTCCGGGCTCCGAAGACCATTTCCTGGGCACCAATCATATGGGACAGGATGTGTATTCCATGCTTATCTTCGGCGTGGGCACTTCCCTGAAGGTGGCTCTCATCTCAGCTCTCATCTCCGGCGCTTTGGGCGTACTCATCGGTGGCCTTGGTGGCTTTCTGGGCGGTTGGGTGGATCAGGTAGTTTCCGAGATCATCAACATCTTCCTGATGATACCCACCTTCTTCCTGATTTTGCTCATCATATCCCTCTTCGGCAACAGCATTGCCAATGTGATGATCGTCATCGGTATCACGACCTGGCCGGGTAACGCTAAGCTCATGCGGGCACAAGCCCTCTCCCTCAGAGAGCGCACGTTCGTTCGCTCCGCCGTAGCTCTGGGTGAAACAAAAACGCAGATTCTCTTCAAATACATCCTGCCAAATGGTATTTTCCCCGTGGTGGCCAACACCACCCGCAGCATGGCAGGCGCTATTTTGACGGAGGCCTCGCTGTCCTTCCTGGGTCTCGGTGATCCCAACATCATTTCCTGGGGGCAGATGATCTATCAGGGCAAGTCCTACATTACCTCTGCCTGGTGGATCTCCGCTTTCTCCGGTATCGCTGTCATTCTCACTGTGATCGTATTTTATATGTTGGGTGATGGTCTTAACCATGTGCTCAATCCCAAATACAACTACGGGAGGAGCAAATAATGAATACAGTGTTGTCCGTTCAAAATATGAACGTCACCTATGTAAACAAATCCAAGCGGGTGATGGCTGTTCGCAACGCTTCTTTCTCTATCTCCAAGGGTGACTCCCTTGGCTTGGTGGGCGAATCCGGCAGCGGCAAGAGCACTTTGGCCATAGCGCTGCTGGGGCTTCTTCCCAAGGAGACCACCGAGATCACCGGCAAGGCAATCTTTCTTGAGGATACGGATTTGCTCTCCATCAGCGAAAAGGAGATGAACGAACTCAGATGGAAGAAGTTGGCCGTGGTATTTCAGAAGGCCATGAATTCTCTTTCCCCCGTCCATCGCATCAGCACCGTTTTCGAGGATATTTATCGGGTTCACGAGCCCCATGCCACCAAGGAGGAGATTCATGCGGCTACCGTGCGGCTCTTGAAGTTGGTGAATCTGCCCGAACGAGTTTACCATCTTTATCCCCATGAGATGAGCGGAGGCATGCTGCAGCGTGTTGCTATCGCCATGAGCTTGCTACATTCTCCCCAGCTACTTATCTTTGATGAGGCTACCACGGCTCTTGACGTTGTCACGCAGGGCCAGATTCTCAAGGAGATTGTCCAAATGGAGAAGGAGCTGGAGACCACACGCATCATGATTACCCATGATATGAGTGTAGTCAGCAGCAGCTGCAACAAGGTCGCCGTCATGTACGCTGGCGAAATCGTGGAGTTCGGCTATGTAAAAAACGTGATGGTTCATCCTCAACATCCCTACACCAAAGCGCTGCTCAAATCTTTCCCGGCCTTAAAGGGAGAAAAGAGGAAGATGGAGTCCATTCCCGGGTTTTTGCCGGGCCTTTCCAAGGAGATTCCCGCCTGCGTGTTCGCACCCCGCTGCGCTTACGCTACGGAGCGCTGCCGGGCGGAGAAGCCCCTTTTCCACAGCCGGGAGGACGGAAGCGGTACGGCTTGTTTCTTGACGGAAGGAGGCGCTGACTGATGGCTTATATCGAAATAAAAGACGCCACTAAGTGGTATCCCCATAAATCCGGAAAACTCCGCGACATCTTCCGAAAGGACAAGTCCTTTGTAAAGGCAGTGGATGGAGTAAACCTATCCATGGACCGGGGTGAGATATTGGGTGTTATCGGAGAATCGGGCTGCGGCAAAAGCACCCTCGGGCGCATGCTCACACGTCTCGAAGATCCGACAAAGGGTGACGTGCTGGTGGATGGGGTTTCCACGGCGGAGCTTATTAAGAAAGACCCCCTGAAGTTCCGGCGCACGGTGCAGATCGTGTTCCAAAACCCCTTCGATACTTTCACCCCGCGGGACACCATTCAGAAGATTCTTTTGCGTCCCCTTAAGCACCATAAGATCGGAAACAGCAAGGAGGAAAGGCTGGAGATCATCAAAAAGGCTTTGGAAGCCGGTGGTCTTGTGCCGGCAGAGGATATCATGCAGCGCTACCCCCACGAGTTGTCCGGTGGACAGTTGCAACGTATCTCCATCATCCGAGCTATGTTTTTGAATCCAAGTTTCATTATCGCTGACGAGCCCGTTTCTATGTTGGATGTGTCCGTCCGGGCTGATATCATCAATATGCTTATCGACCTTGCAAGGAACCATGACGCGTCAGTGGTGTTCATCAGCCACGATATCGCTTTGACCAGGTACATTTCCGACCATGTGGCGGTCATGTATTTAGGAAAAGTGGTAGAGTACGGTACGGCGGATGAGGTTATCAACAATCCGAAGCACCCATACACCAAAGCCCTCATCTCCAACTGTGCGTCCATCGATCCCTTTGAGGAGCTGGCCACTATCGCGATTGAAGGAGAGCCGCCCACACCTATTAATCCCGGCCCCGGCTGCTATTTTGCGCCCCGGTGCTCCATGGCATGTGAAGAGTGTCTGAAGAAGTATCCCGAGCGATATGAGGTAAGTCCTGGTCATTATGCCTGCTGCGACAGGATTGAATCCTGAAACACGGCGTTCTGAAAACAAACAATAAACAAGGAGGAACAAAATGAAAAAGTTGCTTTCACTTGCTCTTGCGCTGCTGGTGGTGCTCCCGCTGTTGACCGCTTGCACCCCAGACGCAGAACCGAAGGAAACAAAAACTCCATCCGCATCCGCTATTCCGACGGAAACCACAGAACCCTCTGTGGCGCCGGTTGGAGATGCCAAAGACGGTGGTACGCTGATCATTCGTGAGTCTGGCGATCCCGTCAATTTTAACCCCACGCTCCAGACTGACGACAATGGTTATGCCGCGGCTCAGAACATGTTCAACCGGCTGACCAAGCTGGATGCCAGCAAGAGCCCCATTCCGGATGCGGCCGAGAGCTGGGACGTGTCCGATGATGCGCTGACCATCACTTTCCATTTGAAGCAGAACATGCACTGGTGGGACGGCGAGGCTTTGGATGCTGAAGATGTAAAGTACACCTTCGACTATGTCAAGGAGCACGCTAACACTTACTTCAGTTCTTCCATGAGCATCGTTGATTCTATTGAGATCATCGATCCCTACACTGTGACGTTCCATATGAACACCGCCGACATGAGTTTCGTGGCCCGTCTCGGCTGGTACGGCACCTTCATCCTTCCCGAGCACATCTTCAACAACGGCCAGCTCTGGGAGGACAACCCCGCCACTACAAACCCCGTCGGCTCCGGTCCGTTCATGTTTGAATCCTACACCGCCGGCCAGAACACCACCCTTGTGAAGAACCCCAACTACCATGATGCGGTTCCGCACCTTGACAAGCTGATTTTCGCTATCGTTCCTGATGACACCACTGCTGCACAAGCCCTGCTCAACGGCGAGGTGGACACAATCAGCATGATCCCCGATGCTTACCTTGATCAGATGCTGGGTGATCCGAATATCCGCTGCGATCGAAACTATTACCCCTCTCCGTGGCGTTATATCATCAACATGAATAAGGTGGAGGATCCTGCTGTCAGATTGGCTTTCGCCATGTGCATCGACCGCAACGATATCTCCGAGAAGGTCACAAGCGGCATTATGCCTCCCGAATGGAGCGCCTACCCCTCTCTGGTGGAATGGTGCGCCAACACGACTGACATCTATCCTGATGTAAACATTGAGGGGGCCCGAAAGGTTCTAGAGGATGCAGGCTATACTATGGATGCGGATGGCTACTATGTAACCGGCCTCACCATCGACTGCTTTGAAGGTCAGCTCGTGGATATGACCAAGTTGGTCATAGCAAATTGCGAAAAAGCCGGCATCAAATGTGAACTTATCGTTTCTGAGTACAACGCTTGGTCAGAAAAAGTTTATCGCGGCTCTGACTTCATGATTGAGGCGCAGGGTGGTTTCATGGGCCCCGATCCCGCTGCTTTGGCTACCCGCTATGGCACTGGCTCTAACAGCAACTATGCTGATTATGCCAACCCCGAGTTCGACGAGCTTTGCGCTAAGGCGGCTGCCGAGGGCGATCAGGAAAAGCGTGCCGAGCTCTACCGTCAGGCGCAGGCATTGCTCGTTCGTGACCTCCCATGCATCAATGTACTGGGCTACGCTGCCTACGAAGCCTCCAGAGCCAACCTGGCCAATCTGCCCATCGATGGAACCGGTCAGTGGGGATGGAACGAGTATACCTATACATATTTCACTGACTAATCTGAACTGTTTAAAATTGTGCAGGGGGATCGAGAGGAAAGCGTTTCCGCCCGATCCCCTTTTCCAAGAGAGGAGCCACATGAAAGCTATTTTTGAAGAACTAATCCGAAATATCCCGGATTATAAAGTTTTTTTGACGGTGGATGAACTGGATGCCCATTCCTTTGCTCTGGCAAAGCAATATCCTGATATTGTATCCATCTTCCCCTTTGGCAAGACCAAGGAGAATCGGGATTTGTTCTGCCTGAAAATCGGCAGCGGCTCCCAAAACGCTTTGATGTTCGGTTGCCCCCATCCCAATGAACCCATCGGTACCATGATGTTGGAATACTTCTCTGAGCAGTTGGCGAAAAACAAGGCTCTGCGGGATGAGCTTGATTACACATGGTACATCGTAAAGGTATGGGATGCAGACGGCCTTCAACTCAATGAGGGATGGCTCAAAGGCCCCTATACCATTCGCAACTATTCGAGAAACTTTTTCCGACCTGCCGGTTTCAAACAGGTAGACTGGACCTTCCCCATTGATTATAAGGGCTATCATTTTGACGCAGCGGTGCCTGAAACCGAGGCCATGATGAAGCTCATCGATGAAATTCAGCCCCATTTCATCTATTCCCTTCATAATGCAGGCTTTGGCGGAGTGTATTGGTATATGTCTCGGCCGCTGCCTGAGCTTTATGATGACCTGTACGCGGCAGCGAACCGGGAACAGGTACCCCTGAATTTGGGGGAGCCGGAAGTGCCCTACTGCAAGCCGTTGGCTCCGGCCATCTACCCGAATCTCGGCACCGAACAGGAGATCGATTACCTCGAATCATATGGTGCCAAGGAAATTGACAAAATTTTAAAGGTGGGCAACTGCAGTGAAAGTTATGCCCGCACTAAGTATCGTTCCTTCACGCTTCTTACTGAGCTGCCTTACTTCTATGATCCTCGGATTATGCAGAACGATGTGCCCGGCACCATGACCCGCCGAGCTTCCGTGGAAGTGAGTCTTGATATGGAGGCTAAGTCCAACGCCTATCTGCGCAGTGCTTTGGAGGATATGAAGGATGAAATCTCGGCCGACAATCCCTTCCGTTTGGCGGTGGACGCTTTCAGCGAAAACCGGCGGGATGAAAGCACCCGAAAAATGATTGCGGAGAACCCAGAATACAACCGGACGGCTACTGTGGCTGAGGAGTTTGACAACGTTCTTATGAGCCGTTTTTATAAGAGCCTCTCCTATGGCATGGTCATTCGCATGGCGGAATATGAGCTCTCCCGCATGCAGAAGGTCGGCGAACAGGATGAGAAGAAGGAAGCTCATTTGAAAGCTTGGTGCAAGAATGCCGAGAGGCAGCACAGCGCACTGATGGATACGTTGGAAAAAGAGCTGAACTACAGCGTGGTATCTATTCGTAAGCTAGTTTCCATTCAGCTTGCCTGCGGATTACTAGTCAGCGACTATTTGAAAGACAAAAATATCGTATAACGAAGAGGGAAAGTATGAACGAAAAACTAAAACGCTTTTTAACTATGACTGTGGAAAGGAGCCCCGTCTGGCTGGACGAACATTCCTTCTCCTATCTGCGTAGCGATGAGCAGGGCACCCACATCTGGGAGATGAATCTGGACACCAATGAAAAATGGTGCCGTCTGCCTCAGGAACTGCGGCTGTTTAGAATTTCAGCTCAACCCACCACCGGCGACATCCTCTACGGCACCGACGAAAGTGGCAGTGAATGCGAGCAACTCTATGTACTGGGCCGGAACACAACTGCTCCCAAAGCCCTTACCAATAAAACCGACGCGCGGCATTTCCTGGCAGGCCTTTCTCCCGACGGGAAGACAATAGCCTATGCCAGTAACAAACGCTGCACACGCACCTTTGATATCTGGAAGAAGAATATAGAAACCGGGGAGGATATTCTTGTTAAGCAGCACAGTGATAACTATAACTGGCCTGCTGACGATTCCATGTCCCCAGACGGCAAGTGGGTACTTTACAATAAACTTAAGGGCGAATCCGACAACGCCCTGTGGATCACCAATGTGGACAGTGGCGAAAGCTTCCGGGTTCCCGGAGACGATCGGATATCTGCGGAGACCAATCCTGCTTGGCGTCATGATTCCAAAGGGTTTTATCTGCTCAGCAACCGAGACAGCGAGTTTCTTCGGGTCTGGTATTATGATTTAAATACCAAGCAGATGACGGTCGCTTTCAGCTATGATTGGGACGCAGATCGGTTGGCTCTTTCTGCGGACGATCGGTATCTGGCCGTAGTAGTCAACGAGGAGGGATACGGCACGCTTCATCTCTATGATTTGGCAACTGGCACAGAGCTGAACACCGTTCGCCCGCCTAATGGTGTGTTGGCGGAGCATCAACAGGTTTCTTGGTCTCCCAAGGGGCACAAGCTTCTCTTTACCCTGACCAGTGGCAAGCGGCCCGAAGGCATCTGGTTGCTGGATGTAGATCAGGATACTTTGCGGCGAATTAGCGACGATCCCATGCTACCCGAAGAAGCCGCCGTTGTTGTAGAGCCTTTGGAGGGAAGCTATACCTCCTTTGATGGATTGGAGGTACCCTATTGGCTCTTCGTACCCGCTGGCAAAAAGCCGGAAAATCTTTCTGTCGTGGTCGAGATTCACGGTGGTCCCGAGGGACAGGAGAGGCCTGCCTTCAACGCTTTCATTCAGTATCTGGTCAGCGAGGGTTTTGCAGTCTGTGCTCCCAACGTGCGGGGCAGCACGGGCTACGGCCATACATATACCCACCTTGATGATGTCGGCAAGCGGTTGGACAGTGTCCGCGATATCGACAGTTTAGTGGATCATCTCATCAAAGCCGGCATCGCCTGTCCAGGCAAGCTGGCCGTTTCCGGTACCAGCTACGGCGGGTTCATGACATTGTCCTGTGCCTCACGGTATCCGCATCTATGGGCCTGCGCGGTGGACACAGTAGGCATGTACAACCTGGTTACATTCCTGGAGAACACAGCCGAGTATCGCAGACATCATCGAGAGAGTGAGTACGGTACCCTTGAACACGATCGAGAGTTGCTTTTCAATGTTTCTCCGGCCGCTAAGATCATGGATATCACTGCGCCGCTGATGGTCGTTCAGGGCAGAAACGATCCTCGAGTGCCCGTGACGGAGGCGGAGCAAGCTGTAGCCGCACTTCGGAAGATGGGCAGAACAGTGGAGTATATCTGCTATGATGATGAGGGGCACGGCGTGGCGTACTTGAAAAACAAAATAGATTGCTACTCGAAAGTGGCAGCCTTCCTGAAAAAGTATTTATAATGTGCGCAGGCGCTTTCCTGCAACATGAAAGAAGTCATAAAATCAATATTTTCAGAGGCAAGGAAAAGCGCGTGTGAAGTCAAAAACTGAATACTGTTAGGCATAAGGGCCGCTAATACGAAAAATCAGCGGCCTTTTCCTGAACGCCCTTCTCAGTCGCGGCGCAGATAATTCCATCCATATAGACATATGCTGTCGTGGTGGTACCTCACCGGAGAACATATCCTATTCGGACGGTTATGCAATTTTCAAAGCACAGTTATCTGTTGACAGGTAAAAACATGCACGTGTCCTCTCCTGTGCGTATCCGAAAGGTTGAAAATGGGGGTAAATATGGGCGAGAAGGGCGATATGATGAAACCGAAGCTGACAACACGGGAAATATTGAGGGATTTATGGGAGGAAAAGAAGCTGACATGTGGAAGCTTGCCATCTATCCGCCTCTGCGTTGTGCTGATTGAATTGGCAAAGTTCTACACGGTATCTACCGAGCCTGCTGACGGGAATGATCCACCATAAGGATTTTCAGGCGATTGTGCCGGATGCGGAAATGTATGTGGACAGGATCTGAGACCTTAAACGCTTCGGCGGGCGCGCTACGGGCAAAGCTGTCCGGCAAGGTGGGCGATGGCCTTGGCTAAGGAGATTGGGGAAGGCCCATATCAGCGAGGATGAATATTTCTGGCATGCAATTTATGACGTCTGCGCGTGATTCTCAAAGGCGCTCAGTCCGCTTGAATCCAAAACCGCCAGACACAGTTGCAGCTTTCATCCGTCACATCCGGGAAGCAGCTCACGCAGGCGCAGCGGATGCGCGGGTCGATCTCTTTGGCAAAGCCGGCATATTCCACAAGGCCGACCGCCTTGCAGGGGTGGTACGGCATGCCTTTTTCCGCGCGGGCGCGCTGCACATAGCATTCGAGCGTGCGGTAGACGAGCGCATCATCGCCTTCGCGGATGATCTCGTCCCGGTTGATGCGGGCGTACATTCGGTAGGCAAGCGCTTTTTCAAGCCCGTCAAGCCCTGCCTGTTCCGGCAGCCTGAGCAGCGCCCTGATGCGCCGCGCCTCGGTGCGCGTGAACCCTTGCCAGACGGCAACGTCGTGCTCCATGGCTTCATCCATACCGCGCTTGCGCTCTACGGCTTGAAACCAGTAGCCGTCCATTGCAAGCCAATTCTTCGCATAAATTGAAACAAGCTGTTCAAGTTCGTCACGGGAGAGCACGCTGAGCGCGGCATCGTTTTGCATGGGGGAGCCTCCGAATCAGAAGAATTCTGACCTGATTATACAAAAAAAGACGGAAAATAGCAAAGCGTATATACATGGCATAAAAGAAGAGATTGACTTTTATACACACGAAATACATAATAAAGGTTAAAGGTTCTGTGCAGAGGCGCAGGGCCTTGATTTTCGATTCACCGGGAGAAGGGCGCGGCCGCGAGACCGGGCTTTTTCTATGCGGAAATGACGGAGGTGAACCCGATGGGGAACGAAGAGAAAACCCGGATGGAGAACGATCTCGGGCGGGATGATATTCGGCTGCTGGTGCGAAGGATTGCACTGCCCAGCATGCTCGCACAGTTTGTAAGCGTTTTATACAGCCTTGTGGATCGCATGTATATCGGGCATATCCCGGAAGTGGGAGAACTGGCGCTGGCAGGCGTGGGCATATGCGGGCCGGTGGTGACGATGATCGGTTCGGTCGCATCGCTGGTGGGCGTAGGCGGCGCGCCGCTGATGAGCATTTGCCTGGGCGAAGGTGATGAAAAAGGCGCGCGTGCGATCCTGGCCAACTGCTTCCTGATGTTGTGCCTGTTTTCAGTGGTACTGATGGCGGCGGTGATTCCGCTGCGCCGGCCAATGCTGCTGTTTTTCGGCGCGAGTGAAACAACTTTGCCGTATGCGAACGAATATTTCCTGTACTATATGTTCGGAACGGTGTTTGCCCTTTTGGCGGGAGGATTGAATTCCTTTGTTGTCGCGCAGGGATTTGCACGGCAGGCGATGATGTCGGTGGTGCTGGGCGCAGTGATGAACATTCTTCTGGATCCGCTGTTTATTTTTGTGTTGGATATGGGTGTTCGGGGCGCGGCCATTGCAACAGTGCTTTCGCAAACGGCCAGCTGCGCCTATGTGCTTTCCTTCCTGTTCGGTTGGCGCGCGCAGATCCCGATTACCTTCAAAGGCTACAGCCTCAGCACCGCCGGAAGGGTGTTGACATTGGGGCTGACGCCCTTTTCGATCATTGCGGTAGATAATGTGATGATCATCGCGATGAACGCTGTGCTCCAGCGCTATGGCGGCATACGGGAGGGGGATCTGCTGATTACGGTGGCAACCATTGTGCAAAGCTTTATGCTGGTGGTGACCATGCCGCTTGGTGGCATCAGCGGGTGCACGCAGCCGATCCTTGGCTTCAACTATGGCGCGCGCAGGGTGGATCGGGTCATGAGCGCCCAACGCAGGATTTTCCTTTGGTGTTTGGCGTATACGAGCCTGATGTTTGTGCTGGCACGGGTTGCGGGACCGTTGTTCGTCCGCCTGTTTACCACAGACCCTGTTGTTGCAGAAAAAGCGGTTTGGGCAATTCGCATATGTACATTGGCCCTGATTCCGCTGGGGCTACAGTATGAAATTGTGGATGGCTTTACTGCAATCGGGCAGGTTCGCTTTTCCTGGCCGCTGTCCTTTTGGAGAAAAACGGTTTACTTTGCCTCTCTCTTTGTTCTGCCTGCGCTTTTCGGAGTGGAAGCGGTGTTTTATGCGGAGGCGATCTCAGATACGGTCGGTGCCCTGACGTCGATTTGCATCCATGCGTGCGTCATGAAAAAGCTTTTGGCACGCCGCGTCACGGAAACGGATAAGGGAACCCCATAAGAATCGCGGAGAAAATGGGCACGGCCAGGCTTTAATCACAGACAAAAAGTGGCTTATGCCACTTTTTTGAGGTTACAGCAATTCCCTCTCGTGCTATAGGCTCCCGGGCGGGAAATGCTGAAAAGAACGAAATCCTGAGGGGGTCATCCGTTCCGGCGCACGTGCCGTCGGAGCCGGATTGAAAGTCAAGGGTTGCAACCCTTGACAATCCCGGGGCTTTTTGACAGCCTGAGGCGGCATCAGCCGCCTTTATTCTTTTGGCTCTGCATCCCATTCAAACGAATCCACGATCACTGCGGTTTCCTCCCGCGTTACGTGCAGAAGCCCCGCTGAGGTTTGGCCCATGCGCTTTTTGCCGTCCGCAAGGAGCATAAGCGGCCCCGGAGCGAGCACGGATACCATCGGCGCGTGGCCTGAAAGCACCGTTACAAGGCCGTTCACATCGGTGACGGTCAGGCATTCCACAATGCCGTCGAACGCGGTGCGCTCAGGCGTCAGGATTTTCAATGCGAAGGATTTCATAGCTTCTTTGCCTTTGCATAGACGTCGTCGATATTGCCGGCCATGAAAAATGCGGATTCCGGCAGATGGTCACAATCGCCGCTTACGATGGCATTGAAGGAACGGATGCTTTCTTCCACCGTTACGTATTTGCCCGGAATGCCGGAAAATGCTTCCGCCATGGAAAGCGGCTGGGAAAGAAAACGCTGGAGGCGGCGCGCCCGATTCACGATTTGCTTATCCTCCGGGGAAAGCTCCTCCATGCCGAGGATGGCGATGATGTCCTTCAATTCGGTATAGCGCTGCATGCATTCCTGCACACGGTGGGCGGTTTCGTAATGCTCCCGGCCTACAACGAGCGGGTCGAGGATGCGCGAATGGGATTGCAGCGGGTCGACGGCGGGATAGATGCCCGTTTCCGCGATGGCGCGGGAGAGCACGGTCGTTGCATCCAGGTGGGAGAAGATGGAGACCGGTGCGGGGTCGGTCAGGTCGTCTGCCGGCACGTATACCGCCTGGATGGAGGTGATGGAGCCATCCGTTGTGGAAGAAATGCGTTCCTGCAATGCACCGAGTTCGTTGGCAAGCGTGGGCTGATAGCCTACCGCGGAGGGCATGCGCCCGAGCAGGGCCGAAACCTCGCTTCCGGCCTGCACATAGCGGAAGATGTTGTCGATGAAAAGCAGCACATCCTGATGCATCACATCCCGGAAGTATTCCGCGAGCGTGAGCCCGGTGAGCGCCACGCGCAAGCGTGCGCCCGGGGGCTCGTTCATTTGCCCGAAAGCGAGGGCGGTGTTGTAAAGAGCGCCGGTGTATTCCATGTCAAGAATCATGTCGCTGCCTTCACGGCTGCGTTCGCCAACGCCCGTGAACACGGAATAGTCCCCCGAATTGCGCGCAACGTTATTGATGAGTTCCATAATGAGGATGGTCTTGCCCACGCCCGCGCCGCCGAAAAGGCCGATCTTTGCGCCTTTGGCATAGGGGGTCAAAAGGTCGATAACCTTCACGCCCGTCTCGAAGAATTCCGTGCGCGGGTTCAGCTTCGTGATGGGCGGCGGATCGCGGTGAATGCTCCAACGCTCTGCGGTGATCGGCCCTTGGCCGTCAATGGGCCGCCCGAGCACGTCAATCGTGCGGCCGAGCACGGTTTCGCCCACGGGCACGGAAATGCAGCCGCCCGTCGCGGTTACGCCTTCCCCGCAAAGCAGGCCATCCGTGGGGTCAAGCGCGATGCAGCGCACGTCGGTGGTGGAAGCATGCGCTGCAACTTCCATATGAATGCCGCTTTCCGAGATCAGAAGCTCGTTGATCTCGGGAAGGCGGTTCTGGAAACGCACATCCAGAACCGGCCCCGTGATGCGGATGATGGTTCCTTTATTCTGCATGGGGTCAATCCTCTCCTATCGCTTTTGCGGCGCCGGAAACCATGATGATCTCCTGTGTGATGGACGCCTGGCGGATGCGGTTATATTCCGCCTGCAATTCGTTGATGATGTCTTCTGCGTTGCGCGTGGCATGATCCATTGCGGACACGCGTGCCACCTGTTCCGCCGTGTACGCCTGCAAATGTGCCTCATACAGCAGCGCGCGTGTATAGAAGGCAAACAAGGTGGAATAGAGCGCCTTTGGGGACGGCTCAAGAATCAGCTGCCCGGCGGCATGCGGGGATTCAGGCGCAGGCAGCGGGAGCAGGCGTTTTATTACAGGGGTATAGCCTTCGGTGTACACAAGCCACACCTCACTGACTTCACCGCTTTTGTAGGGCGCTTCCGCCGCATTGAACAGAGCCTGCGCGAAAGCGGGGGAGGGCGCGTCATCCCCAAAGGTCAAATAGGCATCGGGGTATTCTGCGGCTGCCGCGCTGCCTGCCGCAAAAAGAACGGCGCCTTTTGTGTGTTCCGCCGCAAAGCGGAGAAGCGCCGGACTGTATGCGCCGGAAAGCCCCTTCGCGCCGGCAAACACAAGCAGCGCCCGCCGCTTCGGACGATCCGGGTCGGGCGTGAAATACGCTTCCGGGAGGCAGGCTGCGGCCTCGGAAAGATGGCGCAGCGCCGGCGCGAACGCCGCAAGCTGCTGCTTTGCGCGCTGCAGGCGCGAGGAGGCTACAAGCTCCATCGTGCGGGTGATTTTACGCGTTTGTGCGGCGGCATTGATGCGCTGCCGGGTTTCAAACAGGTTATCCGGCATTGCGCTCCTCCAAAAATGCGTCCATCGCTTTTTTCAGGGTGGCGATCTCTTCGGGATTCAAGTCTCCGGTGGCTTCAATGGCGCGCAGGGAGCCGGGGCATGCGGCACGCACATAATCAAGCAGCGCATATTTGGCGGCGCTGATCTCTCTAAGCGGCATATCCCAAAATACGTTGTGCGTAAGCGCAAGGAGCAGCACGGCCCCTGAGGCGACGGAAAGCGTTTCTTCCTGCCCCTGCTTTAACACCTCCATCATGCGTTCACCCCGGTGGATCTGGTTGGCTGTGGCGGCGTCAATTTCGGCGCCAAACTGTGCGAATACCGCAAGCTCACGGTATTGCGCAATGGAAAGGCGAAGCCTGCCGCCGATCCACTTGATGGCAGGGTGCTGTGCGGAGCTTCCGATGCGCGAAACGGAAAGCCCCACGTTGATGGCTGGCCGCTGCCCCGCAAAAAACAGGTCGGAAGAAAGGTAAATCTGCCCGTCTGTAATGGAGATGATGTTCGTGGGAATATAAGCGGAGATGTCGCCGCCCACGGTTTCCACGATGGGCAGCGCCGTCATGGAGCCGCCGCCCAACGCGGGGGAAAGCTGCGCGCCGCGCTCCAGAAGGCGGCTGTGCAGATAGAAAATGTCGCCGGGGTAGGCCTCCCGCCCTGCGGGGCGGCGCAGCAGCAGGGACATTGTGCGGTAAGCGACGGCATGCTTGGAAAGGTCGTCATACACGATGAGCACATCCCGTCCCTGATACATGAAGTGCTCCGCAATGGCGCAGCCTGCAAACGGCGTTAAATATTGCATCGCAGCGCTGTCGCTCGCAGCGGAGGCGACTACGATGGTGTGATCCATGTCGCCGGATTCCCTGAGCGCGTGCACGATGCGCGCCGTGGCGGCCGCTTTTTGGCCGATGGCACAATAGATGCAGATCACGCCGTTGTCGCGTTGGGTGCGGATGGCGGAAAGGGCGATTGAGGTTTTGCCCGTTTGCCGGTCGCCGATGATGAGTTCCCTTTGCCCGCGGCCGATGGGAACCATGCTGTCCACCGCCAGGATGCCGGTTTCAAGCGGGCGCTTTACCGGCGCGCGGTCAATGATGCTCGGCGCGCGGTTTTCAACCCGGCGCGTTTCGATGGTGGAAAGCGGCATCCCGTCCAGCGGGCGGCCGAGCGGATCTACAACGCGGCCGATAACGGCGTCCCCAACGCAAATATCCGCAACCTTTCCCGTGCCGCGTGCAACGGAGCCGGCGGCAACGAACGCATCCGCGTTGAGCAGCGCTGCGCCGATGGTATCCTCGGAAAGATCGAGCGCGAGACCGTATACATCGTTATCAAACTGCAAAATTTCGCCATACCGACAGCCGGAAAGACCGTGAATGGTGATGACGTCATCCTTTGCGCTTTGTACTACGCCGTAACGGTAAACGGAGGGCTCGAACCTGTATTGTCCCACCTTTTCATGCAGGAATGCGCTTAAGGCGGCGCGTTCCACATCGCTGCGAATGCTCATGCGCTTCCCTCCTGTTCCGGCGCGTGCACGGGTGTGTTTATCGCGTCCACAAGGTATGCGCTTACGCCTGAAAGCTGCGTTTTTCCGCTCGCATCGTAAACCGTGCCGCGAATGTAGGCAATGAAGCCGCAAAGCAGGGAAGGGTCTTCGCGCACGTCGAATTGCACGCCGAAGCCGAGCATGTCTGCAAAGCCTTTTTCGATGCGCCGAAGCAGCGCATCGTCATACGGCGGGGCGATCCGGAGAATCGGGTTTTTCCGAACGGTGCTCATGCGCCGCCCTCCGTTCCATGGAAAAAGCGTTCCGCGATTTCTCGGTTATCCTCCAGTGTGACCTCGCGGGAGAGAATGCGCGCGGCAATGTCGCTTGCAAGGCCAACGACCTCCGTATGTGCGCGCTCGATGGCCGCCTGCTTTTCCTGGCGCATCTGCTCGCGCGCTTTTTGCAGGAGCGCATCCGCTTCGTCCTGTGCGGTATCCACAATGCGTTCTGCATCGAGCGCCGCATTTTCGATGGCCTCGTGCGAAAGCCGGCGTGCCTTTTCGCCCGTTGCGGCAAGCTCGGCCTTTGCCTCAGCGAGATACGCATCTGCCTCGGCGCGTGTTGCCGCAGCGTCTGCAAGCGCCTGCTCCACGCTTTCCCTGCGCTTGTGCATAAACTTGCTTACAGGCTTATAGAGCAGCAGGTAGAGCAGCACGAAGGTCACGATGAAGTTGATAATATGAATTAAAATATCAAGCGGGTTGAGTCCTTCCATACAGCCTCCTTGCTAAAATATGTAAATGGAAGCGCGGCATCAGCTGAACAGCATGATGAGCGCGATGACGAAGCCATAGATCGAGGAGGCTTCCGTAAGCGCAAGGCCCATCATCAGCATGGAGGTGATTTTACCGGAGGCTTCCGGCTGCCGGGCAACCGCTTCAACGGCTTTCCCTGTGGCAAGCCCTTCGACGATGCCGCAGCAGGCGGCGGGGATGAGGCAGAGCGCAACGCTTAAAGAGATTTGAGGATCCATGTGTTGTAACTCCTTTCGGTTATTCGGTCGTCGCTTCGTTGATGTTGATCAGCGTAAGCGTGATGAAGATGAACGCCTGCACAAGGGCGGCGAACACGTTGAAGTAAAGCCCGAGCACGCTCGGGATGCCAACTGCGGCGGAACCTAGGAAACTGTATACCAGATCCATCACAATCATGCCGCTTACGGTGTTGCCGAACAGCCTGCATGCCATGGAAACAGGGTTTGCTAGATCCGTAACAATGCGGATGGGCATCAACAGCGGGCTGGGGTTCGCAAGGCTTTTGAGCCTGCCGCGCACGGAACGTTGGCGGATGCCGTACCAGTTGGCCATCACAAAACTGATGAGGGAGAGCGCAAGGGTGAACGTGATGTCAGAAGAAGGAGAACGGAAGCCGAACAGCTCCGCAAAGGCAAAGCCGATCAGCACCGCGCCGACAGTGAAAATATAGCCGAACATCGGCTGGCCGAGATACACCGTTTTGGATGAGGAGTAGCCTTCGGCAAGCTCCACGACCGCCTCCAACACGTTCTGCACGCCACGCGGCACGCTTTCAAACCGGGGAATGACGAAGATGCGCAGCAGCACGGCAATCACGATGAGCGCTGCCATCACGCCCCAGCCCACGAGCATGGTGGTGCTCGGTGTATAACCGAGAATGGAGAATTCCGCCCGCGGGGGAATGATGCTGACGGTAAGCTCCTCATGGGGGAGGTCCCCAAAAACAAGCGTCAGGATGTTGACAATAAAAATCCAGCAGCCGATGACCGAAATGGCCGTCCAAAGCGTTTTGCGGCGCTTGAGCCATTTTGCCGGCGCCTTGGCGGCAGATGCGGCCGAAAGCTTTTTCCGGGCCTTTTGGCGCAGCAAAAAACCGGCGAGCGCAAGCGCAAGGCCGACGAGAGAGGGGATAAAGTCGCGGAAATGCATCCAATCAGTCCTTTTTCTTTTTTTCGATCAGCAGATTGGCGGCGGCCGAAAGGACGAGCCCGCCACAGAAGCCGCCGCCCGCAAAGGGCAGGAGCTTTACGTTTATCATTGCGCATCCAAGGAGCAGCACGACTGGGATGGGAAGCTGAGAAAACAGCATCAGGGCAGAAGGGTTCTTCCCTTCGGAGATCGGCCGGAGGACGCGGCGAAGCAGGAAAAATTGGCCGATTCCGCAAACAATCCCGGCAATAAGCGCGGCGAAAACCATGGCTAAAACCTCAAAAACTGCTCACAATCGAGCACGAACACCGTAGCGCCGCCGACGGTTACTTCCGTGGAAGGGGAATCAAGCCCATCCAGCGAAGGAGTTGGCACGAGGCGTGTGCGGCTGTGGGAATACTTGTTGATGATTTCAAGCGCTTCTTCCAACTGTTCTTCGCTCACGCCGGTCATGATGGTGACGTTCCCTTCCTTGAGCAGGCCGCCCGAGGAGGTAAGCTTGGTTGAAGAAAAGCCGCTTTTGGTGAGATGTTTGATGACGCCCGCAACGTCGTCCAGGTTGATGATCGCAAGAATTAACTTCACGTTTTCAGCCTCCGTAGTTCTTCCTGTATTATTTAATATATCATAGACCAAATGGGGAATGGAACCCCCGAATGTTACACAAATGAAAACAAAGCGAGGAAAATGGGTGTTAAGAACGTTAACGCATTTTCACGAAATCTTAACGAAGAAAACAAAAATAGGCAGATACGGAAGGTATCTGCCTGCAAAAAAGCGCTTATTTTGCGCTGCGCTCAATCAAATCCACCGTGGGCTCCAGCCAAGGCGCGCTTACGCGTTCAATCATGCCGCGGTCGCAGGCTTCGGCGAGTGCCGGCGCAATGGGCAGGCGGGCGACATGTGTAATGGCGTTGCGCGCTGCCACAGCATCCACGTTGCTTTCACCGAAGATGGCATGCTTTTCGTGGCAGCTCGGGCATTCGAAGTAAGACATGTTCTCCACGATGCCGAGCACGGGCACATTGAGCATGCCCGCCATCTTCACGGCCTTTTCCACGATCATGGAAACGAGCTCCTGCGGCGACGTGACCACGATCACACCATCCACCGGCAGGGATTGGAACACCGTGAGCGGCACATCTCCGGTTCCCGGAGGCATGTCAACGAACATATAGTCCACATCGCCCCAGACGACTTCTGCCCAGAACTGCTTCACCGCACCTGCGATCACCGGGCCACGCCAGACGACGGGGTCGTTCTCATTCTCAAGCAAAAGGTTGATGGACATCAGCTCGATGCCGGACTCTGTGGTGGCGGGGAATACACCCATTTCATTGCCTTCGGCCTTTTGGTGTATGCCGAACACGTTCGGGATGGAAGGGCCGGTGATGTCCGCGTCAAGGATGGCGGTCTTGTGCCCGCGGCGGCGCATCAGCACTGCAAGCAGGGAGGTGACAAGGGATTTCCCTACGCCGCCTTTGCCGCTTACGACGGCGATGACTTTTTTGACGCTTGAATACTGATTCACTTGCTCGACCATGCTTTGCGGCGCGGTGCGCTCTCCGCAATTGGAGGAACAGCTGCTGCAATCGTGGCTGCATGATTCACTCATGGCATTTTCTCCTTTATTTTATGATAGTTACTTCAAGTTTGCGCTTGAAAAGGGGAATTCATGATGCTTGCGGCAATGTGCGCAAGGATTGCTCCTGCAACATCCACGCCCGTGCAGGCGGCAAGGCCATGAAAATGCGCGTTGGAGTTGACTTCGCACACGAGCGGGCCATCCGGGCCGTGGAGCAGGTCTACCCCCGCATAATCCAGCCCGAGCAGCGCCGCCGTGCGGAGCGCGAGCTTCTCTTCCGCTTCGGAAAGCGCATAGGGCGCGCAGCTTCCGCCACGGGCCACATTTGCGCGGAAGTCCGTTTCATTGCGCCGCTCCATGGCGGCGGCAACGCGGTTACCAACCACATAAGCGCGAACATCACGCCCGAAGCTCGTATTCACAAACTGCTGCAGCAACATGGGGGTTCCCTCATGCGCACGGAGCAGTTCGGCAGCCTCCTCCCGCGTGTGAGCAAGGTAAACCTGCTTGCCAAAGGAGCCGCTGCATTCCTTTACAACAAGCGGCAGGCCGAGTACGGCAAGTGCACAGTCGAGGAACGCCATGTCCCCATACCCGACGAAGCGGTAGGTACGCGGCACGAGAATGGTACGCGGCATGGGGATGCCGTGGCGCGCAAGCGCAATGTGCGTGAGCGCCTTGTCATCGCACAGGGAAAGCGCGCGCACGCTGTTGAACACGCGAAGCCCCTTTGCCTCTAGCTGCATGCCGAGGTATTTATCCTTATCCCAAAGGATGGCAAAATCATAGCCGGAAGCGTCAAACAGCGGCAGGCCAGCCGAAGCGTCGAAAAGCAGCGCATCGTTTGTGCGCGCATCAAGGGAGATCCCCTGCGGTTGCGCAGCTGCGCAGAGTGCATCCCGCAGTGCAAGGAAATTGGCTTCCTGCACGAAGCCGTTAACGATCAATAAACCGCGCATGAATCCCTCATGTGCGTTCCAGTTTGTCCAGCACCTTGTGGCGCGCAAGGAGCTTGCAGACGGCGTACAGCAGCGCGGCGTAAAGCGGGATCATCACGGCCTGATTCGCAAGCCGCACCCAAATGAGCTGCCATGGGCTGCCATAAAGCTCCACGAGCAGCAACGTGTTTAAAAAGACGCTGCCGAAAAGCTGGCCGGCGGCCACAGCCGCGAGCAGGCGCAGGAACGTGGGCTTCTGCTTCTTCATGAAAAACAGGCCGGGCACCAGCCCGAAAAAAGTGCCCACCACGGTAAACCATGGCATATATGCGCCCTTGGGGAACAGAAGCGCCTGAATGAGATCCGTAAGCGCCCCTACGATGCCTCCATAAGCAGGGCCAAACAGGACGCCTGAGAGGATCACGGGCAGCACGCCGAACCCGATCTTGAGCGAATAGGAGCCGAAAGGCACGGCGGGGATGCTCAAAAGTCCCCCGAGGATCACGCCAAGGGCGGTCAAAAGGCCACAGACAACGAGCGTAATAACATGACGGTGCGCATTTTTAGACATAGAAAAACCTCCTCAAAAAAGAAATTGCGGCAATTACTCGTACCGCATAGAGGAGGCTTCTCCTATATGCAGCAGCGGGATTCGGGTACCGCACCGCAAGCGCAAGGCTTTTCGTCCACCCGACGATCTCCCTGACCGGGTGGCACTCACCGCCTGTTTGGGCGGCATAACGCGCGGCAACCTACTCTGCCTTTGTTCGTTCCGATTGTACCCGAAATGCTTTGGAAAGTAAAGGGGGAAACAAAAAAAGGCCGCTCCGGGAAGGAGCGGCCGGCAATGGCGCAATGGCGCATCAATCGTCTCCGCGCTCGAATTTGGAAGCGGCTTCACGCAGATGCTCTGTAATTTTAATATGCTGCGGGCAGCGGAAAAGGCAGCCTTCGCAGCCGAGGCAGGCGGAGGCTTGCGCTTTGTCTTTGCAGGCGCTTGCATATTGCGCCGCAGCGTATGCGTCACCGTAAATGCGGCTGTCGTTGAGCGCGCGCAGGATCGCGGGGATGGGGATCTCCGCAGGGCAGGTTTCCGTGCAGTAATTGCAGCGCGTGCAGGGGATGGAAGGGATCTGCGCAAGCGCTTCGCGCACCTTCTCCACAACAGCGCGTTCCGCTTGATCCAGTGCAGAGAGCGGCGAGAAGGTTTTTATGTTATCCTCCACCTGTGCCATGTCCGACATGCCAGAGAGCACCATGATAACGCCGTCGAGCGAAGCGCAGAAGCGCAGCGCCCAGGATGCAAGCGTCGCATCGGGTGCATAGGCCTCAAACGGGGCTGCAAGGGAAGGCTGGAGCTGCGCCAGGGAACCGCCGCGCACAGGCTCCATAATGATGACATCCTTACCGTGGCGGCGCGCCGTTTCATAGCAGCGGCGGGATTGGACACGTTCGCTCTCCCAGTCCGCATAATTGATCTGGAGCTGCACAAACTCCATCTCAGGATGGGCGGAGAGGATTTTTTCAAGCGTTTCGGGCGTATCATGGAACGAGAAGCCGACGCGCTTCACCAGCCCCTCATCCTTTTTTTTCAGCGCGAAGCTCCATGCGTCCACGGCGTCGGCAGCCTCGAGGTTTTTGCCGCCGAGCGCATGCAGCAGATAGTAATCAAAATAGCCTGCCCCTGTCTTTTCAAGTTGCTCGTTGAACAGGCGGTCAAGGTCGGCGGGTTCCTTTGCAAGCCAAACCGGCATTTTGTCCGCAAGCAGGAAGCTTTCACGCGGGTGGCGCTTCACAAGCGCTTCCCGCACGGCAAGCTCGGATTTATAGTCATGGTATCCATATGCGGTATCGAAATAAGTGAAGCCCGCGGCCAAAAAGCGGTCGAAAAGCTTTTCCGTTTCCTTCAGGTCAACCTGCCCATGTGCCACAGGCAGGCGCATCGTGCCAAAACCAAGCTGCTTCATATGCGTACCTCCGTCAAAATTCAAGACATTTCGTCAACGTGACGATTTCACTGCCATACAAGCGTATCAAAAAACACCGAAAAGGTCAATTGCGGCTTGTGGTGTGCGACGGCATAAAACTGACAAAAAACGGAAGGAAAGGCTTTTCATTCAACCGGTGATGCAGTAGAATAATACGGGTATGCGGCTGCCTTGAAAGCTATGGGCGGAGGAAGCATATACTAGCTTTATTTTTATGAGGATAACGCGCATGATCGTTGTAATACCGGCTTATGAGCCGGACGAAAAGCTGCTTCGCGTAGTCGCGGAACTCAAACGGGATACGGATTACGCTATCGTTGTAGTAAACGATGGGAGCTCCGAAGCGGCGGAACCGGTATTTGCCGCCCTGCCCGAAGGCGTGACGCTGCTGCGCCACGCGCAAAACCGGGGCAAAGGCCGCGCGCTTAAGACGGCATATGAATACATCGCGGCGCATTTCCCGCAATCGGAAGGGATTGTGACCGTGGATGCGGACGGGCAGCATTTGCCCGCGGATGTCGTGCGCGTGAGCGAGGATTGGGAGGCGCATCCGGAGACGCTTGTGTTGGGTTCGCGCAGATTTACCGGAACCGTGCCATGGCGCAGCCGGGCGGGAAACGCCATTACGCGCGTGGTATTCCGCCTTTCAACGGGCGTTTCGGTTTATGACACGCAGACCGGGCTTCGTGCGTTTGCGGTTTCCCGCATTCCCATGATGCTTGAAATGCGCGGCGAGCGCTATGAATATGAAATCAACGTACTGCTGTATGCAACGCGGCAGCATATGCCCATCCGTGAGGTCACGATTGAGACGGTCTATATTGCGGACAATGCGTCCTCGCATTTTCATCCCATGCGGGATTCCTGGCGGATCTATAAAATGATTCTGTTGTTCGCGGCATCCTCCCTGTTGGCAGCGGCTGTGGATTATGTTCTTGTGTTGTCGCTTTCGGCGCTGTTTGCAAAGCAGGCGCAAGGGCTTTTGTGGAGCGTTGTGCTTGCGCGCGTCATCAGCTCTTTCCTGAACTATATGTTGAACCGCAAACTTGTGTTTGAGGATTGCTCGCGCCGCAGCGTGTTCCGGTATTACCTTGTTGCAGCGGGGATCATGGCGGCAAATTACGGGTTGCTTTCCCTCATTTCCGGGGTGATGCCGCTTGCGCTTGCCAAGCTTCTTGTGGAGCTGGCTTTGTATCCGTTAAGTTTTTACCTGCAGCGAAGGTTCGTCTTTGCGCGGGGAGAGAGGATTTCATAAAAAGAACATGAAGAAGAAGCAGAAAAAGGCCCGCGCCATCGCACGCATGGTGCTCTCGGATGCGCTTGCCTTCGGCGTTTGCCTTGTGGTGTTTGCGTATTTCCACCATGTGCGCGTAGCCCCGCTTACGCCCACGGAGCTTCCTGAGACGACTCCGGAACCCATGCAAACACCCGCTCCGCAGGCCACTCCGGCGCCGGAGGACACGCCTGAACTCACGCCTTCCGGATTGCTCGGTGGGAAGTATGCGGAGAAATTTTCAGATTCCGGCCGTGTGTTCGACGAAACGGGGTATCGCAGCGAGACGGTGGCGATCGAACTGCGGACGGAGCGCGTTTACGAAAGCATTGTGCATGTGGCGGATATTTACATTCAGGATATCGCATCCTTCCGCACGGCGGTGTACGATGAATTTGGGGATTCGCCGATGCGCGCACTTGAAATGGCGCAGCAAACGAATGCGATTACCGCTATTTCGGGAGACTATTTCTCCGCGCATTTGAACCATGGCATGCTCATTATCCGAAACGGCAAGGTTTATGTTGACAAGACGCCAAAGGGCTATGACACCTGTGTGCTGTATTATGATGGCGTGATGGAAACCGTTACGGATGAAACGTTCGACCGGGACGCGATCCTTGCGCGCAATCCATACCAGGCCTGGTGCTTCGGCCCAGCACTGTTGGATGAATCCGGCGCGGCGATTGCATCCTTCCGCGGATCGGGCATCCGCACAAACAACCCGCGCAGCGCGATCGGCTATTTTGAACCCGGCCACTACTGCTTTGTGATGGTGGAAGGACGCAGCAACGATTCTGCGGGCCTGACCCTTGAAGAGCTTTCCGCGTTTTTTGCCGCTATGGGCTGCAAGGCCGCATATAACCTTGACGGCGGAAAAACGGCTGAGATGGTCTGGGAAAACGAACTTGTGAACCCGCGCCTCGGCAGCGGCCGCGCGGTCAGTGACATCCTGTATATTGCCGAATCGGAGAGCGAGGAGGAAACGCAATGAAGCTCAAAAGATTGATCCCGCACATCACGATCATCCTGGCGATGATGACGCTCACGTTTTTCGTGATCGACCGCTTCAACGAGTTCATGGATTTCATGACGAGCGAAATGAGCAAGTGGGTGTTCGCGGCGCTTGCTGTGTTTGCAATTGCCACCGCCGTGCGGCTGATTGCGGCGGACTGGAAGGGAAAGGACGAGGACAAAAGATAGGAGAATGCGGATGAAACTGACCCTGCTCGGCACCGGCAACGCCATGGCAACCCGGTGCTACAACACCTGCTTTGCTTTGCGCAGCGGTGCGGCATGCTTCCTTGTGGATGCGGGCGGCGGAAACGGCGTCCTGCGCCAGCTGGAGCTTGCACAACTGCCTGCTGAATCCATTGAGGGGATGTTCATCACCCATGGGCATACGGATCACATCCTCGGTGCGATCTGGATCGTGCGCAAGATGGCGGAGCTGATGAAAAAGGGCGTTTATGTGGGGGAATTTGTGATCCGCTGCCATCAGGAAGCGGCTGAAATGCTCAATACCTTCTGCAAAATGACGCTTGCGCCCGCGCAGCTTCGCTATGTTGGAAACGGCATCCGCATCCTACCCGTGTCACCCGGGGCGGAATTTGAAGCGCTCGGCATGCGCATCCGCACGTTTGACATCCTTTCCACCAAGGTAAAGCAGTTCGGCTTTGCCGCGCAGCTGCCGGACGGAACACGGCTCACTTGCCTGGGCGATGAACCGTATAACCCCGCGGCTGATGCGCGCGCCGAATGGAGCGACTGGCTGCTTTCAGAGGCGTTCTGCCTACATGCGGATCGCACGCGCTTTCACCCATACGAAAAGCACCACTCCACAGCGCTGGATGCCGGGCGCATGGCGGAATCGCTCGGCGTGAAAAACCTTGTTCTGTACCACACGGAGGATAAAACACTTGCAACGCGCAAGGAACGCTATGCAGCGGAGGCAAAGGAAGCGTTTTCCGGCCGGGTGTTCGTGCCGGATGATCTTGAGACGATCGAACTGGAATGATTTATGCTTTGAAGGAGCTGTACGATGGTAACGATATATGATACCTACCCGCAGATGACCTCTCTTGCGGGGGCGCCGTTCGGCCTTGGCGCATGGCGGCGCTATGCGGAAGGGATCTACCCTGCGCATCCAGGGACGGAAAGTTTCCGGGAAAAGATCGAGGCGGATGTGCGGGGATATGATTTCGAAGCGCAGATCCGCCCGGTTTTGGAAGCGGCGCTTGCCGAACCGCCGGAGCTCGAAGCCGCGCATGCTTCGTTTTTGCAGGCTGCCGAGGGGCTTGCGGAAAAACTTGCGGAGATGCTGCCCGGCATGCCGGATGTGGACGTTGTGTTTTACCTAGGCCTCTGCAACGGCGCGGGCTGGGCGACGGCGTTCCGCGGGAAACGGACGGTGCTCATCGGCGTGGAAAAGGTGCTGGAGCTTTCCTGGGGCGGCGCAAAGGACATGGAAGCGCTGCTTTACCATGAACTCGGCCATATCTGGCACGAGGCGCGGCTTGGCGGCTGGCCGGAAATGCAAACGCAGGCGGAGCGCTCGCTTTTTCAGCTGTATCGGGAAGGGATTGCGATGCGCTGTGAGCAGCTTCTTTGCGGGGATGATGCGTTTTATCACCAGGACCGCGGCGACTGGCTCCGCTGGTGCCGGGAAAACCATGCGGCGATCACGGCGGAATTCGACCGGCGCATGGCTGCGGGCGAAAACACGCAGGACTTTTTCGGAGACTGGTGCGCCTGGCGCGGGCATTCGGATACGGGGTATTACCTTGGCTGCGAATTCGTGAAGCATCTCATGAAGCGCTTGCCCCTCTCGGAAGCCGCGACGCTCTCCATTCCGGAAGTGGCGGCGGCTTTTTCAGAATATGCGCTAAAAAAATAAACCGGGAATAGCTCCGTGGCCTCAAAACAAGACGGAGCTGAATCCGCTGAAGGAACGCAAAAAGGGATTCCGCCGTTTGCGCGTCATGCCCGGGATACGGATCAGAAGCAGAAATCCAGCCCTTTTATAGTTTGACAGGATAAAAGCTGCGCTCCGAGCGCACGTCTGCCTCCGAAAACCCGCAGGTCCGTGCGAGCTCCGCCGCCACCCGGAAGCCGTGGAGGAGCGTAAACGCACTGTGGCTGTCGCTTGAGAGGACGATGCGGCCGGAAAGCTCCTTCAGACGTTTGAGCAAAAACGGCGCCGGGTAAGGTGCGCTGCGCCAGCCGCGGCTTATGGCGCCCGTGTTGATTTCAAAGCGCGGATGCACTTTGGCAACCGCCTCAAGCGCATCGAGCGCCGCGCTCTGATAGCGGGGGTCGCGTTCATCGAACAGGCGGCCGCCCTCGTTGAATTTGGCAACGAGATCGAAATGCCCTACGATGTCTACGCGCGGCTCCGTAAGCAGGCGTGCGGCAAGCCCTTCATAATAGGCGGCGGCATAGCGGAAGGCGTCGCCCGAAAAGTGCTCCCGAATTGCGGAAACCGCCGTCTCCGGGCTTACGTCCACCGGAGAAAAACCGCCTCCCGGCAGCGGGACGTAATGCCCGGAGCCGATCACGTAATCATAAGGAGCCGTATCGGCTTCGCCGTATACGTCCTTTTCGATGCCCAGAAAGATGGGGAGCGTTTCCGCATATTCTTTGCGCAGGGCGCGAACCTCCGCTTGATAGCGGACGGCAGTTTCCGCGCTCATGCCTGAGGCAGGGTCGAATTCCACAAACGAATGCCCGGAAAAGCCCAGAGCCGTAAGGCCTGCCGTACGCGCTGCCTCCGCCATTTCACGCGGCGTGGCCGCACCGTCGCAAAAGGCCGTATGCACATGAAAATCCGCGCGGACGCTCATTCCGTCATCTTCTCCTGTTTTACCTTTTTGTCGATCACATGGCGGGAGGCAAGTTCAGCGAGCACATCTTCCACGGAAATTCCCATCTGCACCATCAGCACCATCACGTGATACGCAAGGTCTGCAATCTCATACACGGTCTCCTTCCGGTCGTCCGCCTTGCCGGCAATGATGACCTCAGTGGATTCCTCGCCAACCTTCTTCAGAATTTTGTCAATGCCTTTTTCAAAAAGATAGGTGGTGTAGGAACCTTCCTTTTTTTCCGCCTTGCGGCCTTCAAGAAGCGAGTACAGCGCCTGCACGGAAAACGGTTCGTTCCCGAATATATCGTCGTTAAAGCAGGAATCCGTGCCGAGGTGGCAGGCGGGGCCGTCCTTTTCTACATAGACCACGAGCGCATCCCGGTCGCAATCCGCCTTAATGTTCACGATATGCTGCACGTTGCCGGAGGTTTCGCCCTTGCGCCAAAGCTCCTTGCGGGAGCGGGACCAGAAGCAGGTTCTGCCTTGTGCAAGGCTGATGGCAAGGCTTTCGCGGTTCATATAAGCAAGGGTCAGCACTTTGCGGCTCTGTGCATCCACCACAATGGCGGGGATGAGGCCGTTTGCGTCGAATTTCAGTTCGTTGGTGTTCAGCATGTTTGCTCCTTTATCATTCGCATGGGGACGCCCGCTTCGGCAAGCGCACGCTTTAAATCCGGTATTTTCACCTCGCCAAAGTGGAAAATGGAAGCGGCAAGCCCCGCGTCCACTTTGGGAAGCGTTTGAAACAGTTCGATAAAGTGCGCCGCGCTGCCTGCGCCGCCGGAGGCGATCACGGGGACGGACACGGCCTCGCACACAGCGCAGAGCATTTCAAGGTCAAACCCCTGCTTTACGCCGTCGGTGTCAATGCTGTTGAGCACGATCTCTCCCGCGCCCAAAGAAACGCCGCGCTTTACCCATTCGATAAGGCCGAGGCCGGTATCCTCCCGCCCACCTTTTGCGAACACGCGGAAGCTGCCGCCCACGCGCTTTGCATCGACGGAAAGGACGACGCACTGGTCGCCGTATTTTCTTGCTGCATCGCGGATGAGCGAAGGGTTGCGCAGTGCGCCGGAGTTGACGCTCACCTTATCCGCACCGCATTTGAGCACGCGGTCAAAATCCGAAACGCTGTTGATCCCGCCGCCGACCGTGAGCGGGATGAACACCGTGGAGGCGACTTCGGCGAGAATTTCGGTGAAAAGCTGCCGCCCTTCGGCGGAGGCCGTAATGTCGTAAAACACAAGCTCGTCCGCGCCGCAGGCGCTGTAATACGAAGCGAGCTTCACGGGGGAGGAAACGTCGGCAAGGCCGAGAAAATTCACGCCTTTCACGACCCGCCCGTCCTTCACGTCCAAACAGGGGATGATGCGTTTTGTGATCATGCGCGCTCCTTTGCTGCCGCGACGGCTGCGGCGAGGTCAATTTTCTTTTCGTACAGCGCTTTTCCGAGAATGGCGCCGTACAGCCCAAGCCCCGTGAGCGCGCGCACATCCGAAAGGGTGGTTACCCCACCGGAGGCGACGAGCGCAAGCTGCGGGAAACGGGAGGCAAGGCGGTCATAAAGCGCAAGGTTTGTGCCGGCAAGCAGACCGTCCTTGGAAATATCCGTGCAGATGATGCCCTGCACGCCGAGGCCGGCAAGCCGGGCGAGAAATTCTTCACAGCGGACGGAGGAGGTTTCAAGCCAGCCGTGCGTGGCGACAAAACCATCCCGTACGTCTACGCCCACGGCCACGCGCGCGCCGAAGCGCCGCACCGCGCGTTCAAGGAAAGCAGGGTCGCACAGCGCCGCCGTGCCGAGGATCACGCGCCAAACGCCCACGTCAAGATAGCGCTCGATCGCTTCTTCGCTGCGCACGCCGCCGCCGAGTTCGGCTTTGAGCTTTGTTGCGGCAAGGATGCTGCTTACTGTGTTAAAATTCGGCGTGTCTCCGCTTTTTGCGCCTTCAAGATCCACAAGATGCAGGTGCTCCGCGCCCGCGCGCTCAAACGCTTCGGCCAAAGCGGGCGGATTCTCGCTGTAAACGGTCATTCGGGCATAATCGCCGCGCACAAGGCGCACGGCTTTGCCTTCAAACAAATCGATTGCCGGGAAGATGTGCATGCTCTGCCCTCCCTACAGCGCGCAGAACGCGTGGAGGATGCGAAGCCCCACATCCCCGCTTTTTTCGGGATGAAACTGCGCGCCCATCACGGTTTCAAGCTCGGCCGCAGCGGTGAGCGATACGCCGTATTCGGCTGTGGCGGAAACGACGGCATCGCATTCCATCGCTGCGAAAGAATGGACGAAATATACGCATTCGCCGGCATCCACCTGTGCAAACAACGGGGATTTCGGCTTGTTCTCCGGGAAGGAAAGCGCATTCCAACCGATGTGCGGCACCTTGCGTCCCGGGCCGATCACGGGCGCAATGGGGCGTACGCTGCCGGGCAAAAGCCCAAGCCCGGCATGCTCGCCGTATTCATAGCTTTTTTCAAACAGAAGCTGCATCCCGAGGCAAATGCCCAAAAGCGGCTTGCCCTGCCGCGCTTCTTTCGTTACAACCGAAGCAAGGCCGCTTTCCCGCAGCTTTTTTGCCGCATCGCCAAACGCGCCCACGCCCGGCAGAATGATGCGGTCCGCCCGGCGCAGCGCGTCCGCATCGCCGGTGACGCAGGCGGAAGCGCCGATGCGCGCAAGGGAGCTTTTGAGCGAGAACAGGTTGCCAACGCCGTAATCGACGATTGCAAGCATCAGAGCACCCCCTTTGTGGAAGGGATTTCATCGGGCCGCTCCGGGTCGAGCCTTACGGCGGCGCGGAGCGCGCGCGCAAGCGCCTTGAAGCAGCCTTCGATGATGTGGTGCGAATTTTCTCCCGCAAGCTGCTTTATGTGCAGCGTAAGCTCCGCTTTTCGGGTGAAAGCAAGCAGAAATTCCTTCACAAGCTCCGTGTCAAACGTGCCAACCTTTTCGCTCCGAAGGGAAAGGTCACAGCAGAGCAGGCTCCGGCCGGAAAAATCGGCGGCGGCGAGGATGAGCGCTTCATCCATCGGCAAAATACAGCTCCCGTAGCGGCAGATGCCGCGCTTGCCGCCAAGCGCTTCCGCAAAAGCCTCCCCGAGTGCGATGCCGACATCCTCTACGGTGTGGTGATCGTCCACCTCCGTATCGCCCTTACAGGAAACGGAAAGGTCAAAGCGGCCGTGTGCGGCAAAAAGCGTCAGCATGTGGTTCAGAAACCCGCAGCCGGTATTGATCTCGGCTTTTCCCGCGCCTTCAAGCGCAAGCGAAAGGCGGATGTCCGTTTCTTTTGTGGTGCGGTTTATCGTTGCGGTGCGCATGCTGCGTCTCCTTTCAGGATGTCCTCAATGGCGGCAAAAAGCACTTCCATCTGTTCCGGTGTGCCGATGGTGATGCGCACATACTCCGAAATGCGCGGCTTTTTGAAGTGCCGTACAAGTACGCCTTGCGCCTTCAGGGCACTGTAAAGCGTTTCACCGGAAACCGCCGGATGGCTTGCAAACAGGAAGTTCGCCTGGGAAGGAGTGAGCGTGAAGCCGAGTTCCTTGAGGCGCGCGGCGGCACGTTCCCGCGTTGCGGCGATCTTTTTGCAGTTTTCCATGTAATACGCATCGTCCGCAACGGCGGCTTCGCCCAGAAGCAGGGTGAGCCGGTTCAGGTTGTAAGGGTTTGTGGAAAAGCGGATCGTCTCAAGGTCGCGGATAAGCGCTTCGCTCCCAAGCGCGAAGCCGAGGCGCGCGCCCGCCATGGAGCGGGATTTGGAGTATGTGCGTACGACGAGGAGATTTTCATACTTTGCAAGCAGGGGAAGCGCCGTTTGCGCGCCGAAATCCACATAGGCTTCATCCACAAGCACCACGCGGTCCGGATCGCTCGAAAGGATGCGTTCGATTTCAGAAAGCGGCAGGGCCATGCCCGTCGGCGCATTCGGGTTTGCAAGCACGCGCATGCCGCGCGAAGCACAGAATGCGTCCACATCCATGGAAAAATCCGCTCTGAGCGGGATCTTCTCGGCCGCAAGCCCATAAAGCGCCGCATAAACGGGATAAAACCCGTAGCTGATGTCTGGAAATGCAACGGGCGTTTCCGCGTCGCAAAAGGCCATAAAGGCGAAGGAGAGGATTTCATCCGAGCCGTTGGCAAGAAGAACGTTTGCGGGCTTCACGCCGTAACGCGCGGCTATCGCTTCACGCAGGCGCGTGCCCGTCGGGTCAGGATAAAGGTTCAGCCGCGCAAGCTCCGCATCCGAAACGGCGGCGCGTGTGCGCGGGGAGGGGGGATAGGGCGATTCATTGGTGTTGAGCTTCACATATTGCTGATCCTGCGGCTGCTCTCCGGGGACATAGGGCGCAAGAGAAGCGAAGCGGCTGCTGAAAAAACGGCTCATTCTGCGCCCTCCTCCGATCGGATCAAAGCGCTTTTGGCGTGCGCATCCAGCCCTTCCTTCCGCGCGAAGCAGGCTACCCGTTCGCAAACGCGGGCAAGCGCTTTCAGCGTATAATAGGAAAACTGGGATTTCTTCACAAAGTCATCCACCGAAAGGGGGCTTGAAAACCGGGCCGTGCCGCTGGTGGGCAGCGTGTGGTTGGGCCCTGCGAAATAATCGCCGAGCGCCTCCGGACAATATTTCCCGAGGAATATGGAACCGGCATTTTGAATCTGCCCGAGATAGGCGAACGGCTCATCCACGCAAAGCTCCAGATGCTCCGGGGCGATTTCGTTTGCGATAGAAATGCCGTCGGCGAGCGTGGGCACAAGGATGATCTTTCCGTTGGCTTCGATGGAAGCCCGGGCGATCTCTGCGCGGGGCAGCTGCGCAAGCTGGCGTTCAAGCTCCGCCTGTACGGCTTTTGCAAGCCTTTCGCTCGTCGTTACAAGCACGGCGGAAGCATTTGCGTCGTGCTCCGCCTGAGAAAGCAAATCCGCCGCCACAAAGCGGGCGTTGCAGGTGCCATCCGCAAGAATGAGGATCTCGGACGGCCCTGCAATCATATCGATATCCACAAGCCCGAACACCTGCCGCTTGGCTTCCGCAACATAGACGTTGCCGGGGCCGACGATTTTATCCACCCGGGGAACGTGCTTTGTGCCGTATGCAAGCGCGGCGACGGCCTGCGCACCGCCGATGCGGAACACGCGGTCCACGCCGGCAACGGCTGCCGCCGCAAGGAGCTCCGGCGCAATTTTGCCGCCTTTTGCGGGCGTTGCCATGATGACCTCCCGCACGCCTGCAAGCTTTGCCGGGATGCAGTCCATCAGCACGGTGGAAGGATAACTTGCCGTGCCGCCCGGCACGTAAAGGCCCACGCGTGCAAGCGGCGTCACCTTTTGCCCGAGCACCACGCCGTTTTGTTCGCTCACCACAAACCCTTCCTGCACCTGGCGCTTATGGAACGCACGGATGTTTTCGGCGGCTTCCTGCAAAATTTCAAGGAACTCCGGCTCCACTGCATCGCATGCGGCGAAAAGTTCCTCCATGGGCACCTCGAGCGCCGTGCCTTCCGGCATGCTGTCAAACGCGGCGCAATAGCGCTGCACGGCCGTGTCGCCCTCCCGGCGCACGGCGGCAAGGATGTCCGCAACCTGCGCGGACACATCCGGCGCATCCTCCCGGCGTGCAAGCACGGCTTCCGCGCCCAGCTTGTTGGAATCAAGAATCCGTATCATGTGAAACCCCTCATTTCAGCGCGGTGAGCGCGCCAAGACGCTCCTGCATTTCACGCACACGCGCATTTTTAAACTTATAGCTTACCTTGTTGGCGACAAAGCGGGCGCTGATGGGAACGACTTCCTCCAGCGGAACAAGGCCGTTTTCCCGCAGCGTTGTCCCCGTTTCCACGATGTCTACGATCACATCCGAAAGGCCGAGCAGCGGCGCGATTTCGATGGAGCCGTTGAGCTGAATGATGTCGATATCACGGCTTTGGGCAGCGAAGTACGCGCTTGCAATGTGCGGGAACTTGGTAGCGACGCGGAGGGCGCGCCCTGCCTCCCGGAGTGCGCCCGGGCAGCCTGCCACCATCATGCGGCATTTGCCCATGCGAAGGTCGGAAAGCTCGTACACTTCGGGCGCATATTCCAACAGGATATCCTTGCCCGCAATGCCCACATCCGCAGCGCCGCGTTCCACGTAAATCGCAACGTCCGAGGGCTTCGCCCAGAAATAGCGCACGCACGCTTCCGCGTTTTCAAAGATCAGTTTGCGGTTGTCTTCGCGGATGGCGGGGCAGCCGAAGCCGATGCGCTCAAATAAATCGTAAGCCTTTTCGCCGAGTCTGCCCTTTGGCAGAGCGACGCTGATCCAATCCTGCAAAGCCGTTATCCCCTTGTTATCTGTTTTTTTTCCGCCCCGATGCGGAGCGTTTCCCTGGCGCGCACTGCGCCGCCCTCTGCTTTGTGCACGGAAACGCGCTTGCCTGCGCCGGCAAGTTCCCGCGCGCGGCGGAGCGCCTCCGGAGCCTCTGCGTCCGTGCCGTAAAGCAGGAGCACATCGGCGTCATACGCTTCGGGCGGCGTTCCGAGGGCATCGAGAAGCCCCACGTTCACCGCAAAGCCGATGGCGCCGCCGGGCTTATGCATCCGCTGCAACAGGCTGTCATAGCGCCCGCCGGAAAGCACGCATGCGGGAAGCTTAGGCAAAAAACCCTGGAAGATCACGCCGTTGTAATAGGATAAGTCACTCAAAAGCGAAAAATCCAAATTTACGCTGCCGCAGCCCGCATGGGAAAGGGCGCTGCAAAGCGCGGAAAGCTCTTCGATTGCGGCGTGGGTGACCTCGGTTACATCGAGCGCGCGCACTGCAGGGAGCATTGCATGGGATGGGCCGTAAAGCCCGGAAAGCTGCGCTAGCTTTTCCGCAAGCGCTGCATGCACGCCGTTTGCCGCGCACAATGCTGCAAGCTCGTGCGCATTTTTTGCGCGGATGCAGGCTGAAAGCTTCGCCTGCTCCGAAGCGGTGAGGCCGGTTTCCGCAAGCAGCCCCCCCGCAAGGCCCACATGCGAAACATCCATGATGAAATCGGGCGAAAGTGCAGCAAGGCTGTCAAGGGCGAGGGAGAGCACCTCGCACATGGCATAAAGGCCGATTTCTCCGATGTATTCCAACCCTACCTGGGGGATCTCACGGAAGGAGCGTGCATCGCCGGCAGCGCGGTATACCGTTTCGCTGTAACAAAGCCGCTGGGGCAGGGAAGCGCCTTCCTTGACGCTGCGCACAATGGAAAGCGTGATGTCCGGCTTAAGCGCAAGGAGCTTGCCGCTCGGGTCGTGAAAGGTGAGGATGTTTTCAGCCTGCAAAAAACTGCGGTATTCGGCGTAAAAGTCATATTCCTCAAACCTGCTCATGCGGAATTCGCGGTATCCGTATTGTTCATACAGTGCGCGCAGCTCCAATATGGCGAGCTCGCTGCGTTTGCGCGCGGCCGGTGCGTTCATGCTGCCCTCCTAATTCAAACTGTTTGCACAAGTATAGCATACGCTGTCACTTTAGTCAAGTAGAGCGATAAATCAATAAAGCGGACAAGGCATACAATATAATCCCGACGTGTGCGCCAGGATGAAAGCGGCAGGCGGATGTGTTAAAATAAAGGGAAAAGGGAAAGAAAAGGGGAGACGCATGGAGGAAAGGCCGGAACAATTACAAAAGCGTTTTTTGGAGCTTGCAGAACGGGCGTATCAAAACGGGACGTATGTATTTACGCCGTTTTTGGGAATTCAGGAGCAGAGCGTGTTCTACAAAATGGAGAAAATGCTTCCCCCTGTGCCCTGGGAGGCTTCCGGCGGTATGAATGGCTGCGAGCGCAGAATGGTGCGCTTCGGCTCGGAGGGGCTTTGCGGATATGAACAGCCATTCCCGATTGCCTGCATCGCCGTGCGGCCGCGCAGCGCAAAATTTGCGGAGCCGCTTACGCACCGGGACTTTCTCGGCGCGCTGATGGGCCTTGGCATCGAACGCGATACGCTTGGGGATATCGTGGTGCGCAAATGCGAGGCATATGTGTTCTGTGAGGAACGCATTGCCCCCTTTTTAACGGAAACCCTGAACGAGGTGCGCCGCATGCATGTGCGCTGTGTAATCGCGGAGGCGCCGCCGGAAGGCGCGCTCTTCCGGCTGGAACCGAAAACGGTGCAGGTCGCGTCCGTGCGCGCAGACGCGCTTTGCGCCCATGTCTGGAACCTTTCACGCGGGGAAAGCCTTGCGCTGTTCCGCGCAGGGCGCGTGTTCCTGAACGGGCGGCTTTGTGAAAGCGGCGCGGCTGCGCCGCGCGAAGGCGATCTGCTTTCCGTACGCGGCTATGGGCGGTTTGTTTACCGCGGCGTGCTTGGCATAACGAAAAAAGGCAAGTATAACGCCCTGACGGAGGTTTACCGCTAGGCTCGATGCAAGCCTTACCGCAGCGGCTTGATGGGATTCAGCGATGCTTCCTCAATAAAGCTTTCACCGAGCGCATCTCTGACGCGGCGCTCCAGCGTTTCGAGGCCATAAAGGGTGCGGTCGATGAAAACAACGGTATCGTCGCGCATCACAAGGCGGGTGCCGTCCATCTTCCGCTTGCTTTTTCCCATAGGGACGATGCGGCGCACACCGTCGTAGCGGTAGGTGGATTCCTTGCCCGTCATGGTGCGGCAGGTGAAGGTTTCTTCCTCTAAAGTAACGCGCCAAAGAAGGCCGTGGAAGAAATAATACAGCGCGGCGAGCGCGAACAGGATGAAGATTGCAAGCGGAACGGGATTAAGGATAGAGCCTGTGACCACCGGCGCAAGCACGCCGAGCAACAGAAGAAGCGTGCTGAGCCAGGCCCGCCAGTCCGCCTTGATAACGATGCGCCCGGTTTGCGAACCAACCCTTGCACGTTCGGCCTTCACAGCGCTGCGCACGCGGAAATAATCCCAAAGCTTAAAAGCGGTACCCAGCACGCATAGGATGAACAAGAGCAAAAAACTAACGTATTCTTTTTCGGTCATGTATGCAGGTCTCCTTCACGTGCGCTCTTGCGAAGCGCCCGATTTTAAATAGATTCAGTAGAACATGCCGTTATCATACCAAGCTGCGGCGGGATTGTAAAGCCCGCATGCTGACCTGACCCGCGCGGCATACTAAGCGCATGGAAAAAAAACAATCGGTTTGGAAAAAATGGGCGGTCGGCCTTTTGACCGGCGCCTGTAACGGGCTGTTTGGCGGCGGAGGAGGCATGGTGGCTGTTCCGATGCTTGAAAAGGTGTGCGGGATGAAAGCCCCGAGCGCCCATGCGAGCGCCATCAGCATTATTTTGCCGCTTTCCGCTGTAACAGGGGCAATTTATGCGCTGCAGGGGGCGGTGGATTGGCAGGCGCTCATTTATGTTGCTCCCGCGCTTACAATAGGCAGCATAGGCGGCGCATTTTTAACGGGCAAGCTGAAATCCGTTTGGCTGAACCGCATTTTTACTGCGCTGATGTTTTTTGCGGGCATATGGATGGTGCTTGCATGAACTGGCTCTGGTATATCCTTTCCGGGCTTTGCGCAGGCGTTGCAGCGGGCATGGGCATGGGCGGCGGAACGCTGCTGATCCCTGTGCTGACGCTTGCGCTCGGCTTGCCGCAGCATGCCGCACAGGGCGTAAACGTGCTCGCATTCCTGCCTGCGGCCGTGGCTGCGCTTGTAATCCATGCAAAGGCGGGGCGGCTGCACCTGCGCGCCTGCCTGCCCATTATCTTTGCGGGGGCGCTGGGCGCTCTCGCTGCATCCTTCCTTGCGGGCAGGATTGACGCACCGTGGCTCCGGAGGATGTTCGGCGGATTTTTAATCCTTTTGGCATGCCTGCGTGCTTTTGGAAAAAGGTTAAAAAAATAACAGGAACGTCATTGAAAACACACATCTGAAATCGCAAAAATTCTAGAATTGTGGCAAAAAATCGTGCAAATTTGATGCAAGTCGAAAATATATGTGTTATAATATCGCTTGGAAATTCTGTTCATACAATTACTATATGAGCGATTTTATTCAACTCCGAAAGGCTGGTGCTTTATTTGCCGAAGTATTCATTCAAGGGCGGCGTACACCCCATGCATGGTCAGCATGAGGGGAAGATGCCAACCCGAAACATCCCCATTCGAGACTTCGTGTCCGATACGGTATGCATTCCCATGGGAATGCATCTGGGCGCTCCCTCCAAACCCTGCGTGAACAAGGGCGACTTTGTAAAGATCGGCCAGGTGATTGGCGAGCCGGTGGGCGGCCTTGGGCTGCCTGTGCATGCGAGCGTCTCCGGCGAGGTCACGGCTGTGGAGGAACGCCAGCATCTGGGCACAGCTCCCGTGATGTGCGTTGTGATCCGAAACGACTTTGCGGATGAATGGGTGGAAGGCATCAAGGGCTATGGCAATGTGGAAACCGTTGACCCTGCAGTTGTTATCCCGGCTGTGAAAGCTGCCGGCATCTGCGGCATGGGCGGCGCATCCTTCCCCACGCATGTGAAGCTGTCCGTTCCCGAAGGAAAGACCTGCGACACCATCATTCTCAACGGCGCCGAGTGTGAAACCTTCCTCACAGCGGACTTCCGCCTGATGATAGAGCATTCCGGCAAAATCGTGGACGGCCTGCGCGCCGTCATGCGGGCACTCAATGTAAAGCGCGGCGTCATTGCGATTGAAGATAACAAGCCTGAGGCGATTGAAGCCATGCGCAAGGCGGCGTCCGGCCGCGAGGGTGTGGAAATCGCCGTGATGCGCACCAAGTACCCGCAGGGCGGCGAAAAGCAGCTCATTAAGGCGGTAACCGGCCGCGAAGTGCCGAGCGGCAAGCTCCCCATTGAGGTGCATACCATCGTGATGAACGTGGGAACTGCTGCGGCTGTGGCGGATGCGGTGATCGACGGGCGGCCGTTGATCGACCGTATCACAACGGTGACGGGCTGTGTTCAGCATCCTGCCAACCTGCGCCTTCGGATCGGCACAATCATCGCCGATGTGATCGGCGAATGCGGCGGCTTCTCGGAAGAACCCGGCAAGATCGTATTTGGCGGCGGCATGACCGGCCTTTGCGTTCCGGATACGGATGTTCCGATGACCAAGGCAAACAACGGCATCGTAGTGTATAACGTAAAAGACGCGCGCAGCGTGGATGAATCTCCCTGCATCCGCTGCGGGCGCTGCGTTGAGGCCTGCCCCATTGGCCTGGATCCCTATCGCATCAAGCATTATTGCGACAGGGGCGACCTTGCTTCCGCAAAGGAGCACCACGTGATGGATTGCATCCTCTGCGGCTGCTGCTCCTACAACTGCCCGGCAAGGCGTTGGTTGACGGCGTCCTTCAAAAACACAAAGGACGCGATTGCGCTTGAAGCAAGGAGGAAGAAGTAACCATGAAGCTTTACCTTTCCACGGCGCCGCACATTCGCAGCGGAGCCAACACGCAGGTGCTGATGCGCGATGTGCTGATTGCGCTTCTCCCCACAACGGCAGCGGGCATCTACTATTTCGGCCTTTCCGCCGCGATGGTGATTGCCGTCTCCATCCTTTCGTGCGTGCTGTTTGAATACCTCTGGCAGCGCATCACGAAGCAGCCCATCCGCATCTATGATCTTTCGGCAGCCGTTACGGGCCTGATTCTCGGCCTCAACCTGCCCTCTACCGCAGCCTGGTGGATGCCCGTAGTCGGCGCGCTGTTTGCAATTGTCATCACCAAGCAGCTTTTCGGCGGCATTGGCGACAATTTCCTGAACCCGGCGCTGCTCGCACGCGCGGTGCTGCTCGCAAGCTGGCCGGCCCGTATGACGGGCGCGACCGCCTATGCGCTGCCCACCTGCTGGAGCGGTGCGGACGCCGTGACTTCCGCAACGCCGCTTGCGGGCTATGAAGCCGACACCATGGATCTTTTCCTTGGCAACATTCCCGGTAGCATCGGCGAAGTCTGCAAGGCGGCGATCCTTCTCGGCCTCATTTACCTGCTTGTGCGCAGAGTGATCTCCTGGCGCATCCCCGTTACCTTCCTTGCGGTGTTCGCGGCGCTTTCGGCGCTGGTCGGCCAGAACGTACTCAATGAACTGCTGATGGGCGGCGTACTCTTCGGCGCGGTGTTTATGGCAACGGATTACACCACAAGCCCCATGAACCCCCGCGGCCAGTTCATTTATGCTGCGCTCTGCGGCGTGCTCGTTTGCGTAATCCGCAACTTCGGCGCGTATCCTGAGGGCGTCACCTATGCCATCCTCATCGGCAACATCGTGACTCCGCTGATCGACAAGTACGACAAACCCCGGCTTTACGGCCGCCTGAAGAAGCAAAAGAAGGAGGGAATCGCCAATGCCTAAGAAGGAAAAGAGCCTTTCAAGCGTGTTCATGAACGGCATCATCGCCGAAAACCCCACGCTCAGGCTGGTGCTCGGCACCTGCCCCACCATCGCTTCCACAACGAGCGCGGTCAATGCGGTCGGCATGGGAGCGGCAGCCACGTTCGTGCTCGTCGGATCCAACGTGGTAATTTCACTGCTGCGCAACATCATCCCGGATAAGGTGCGCATCCCTGCGTTCATCGCAGTGATCTGCACGTTCGTGACCATTGTGCAGATGTTCATGCAAGCATTCCTGCATGATTTGTACGAGAGCCTGGGCGTGTTCATCCCGCTCATCGTGGTAAACTGCATCATCCTTGCGCGCGCCGAAGCGTTCGCAAGCAAAAACGGCGTGTTGGCTTCCGCGGTGGACGGCGTCGGCATGGGCTGCGGCTTCACGCTTGCAATCACCTGCATCGCCATCATCCGTGAGCTTCTCGGCAACGGCACCATCTTCGGCCTCAATGTGTTCGGAGCGGGCTATGAGCCCATGCTTCTCATGATTCTTGCGCCGGGCGGCTTTATGGTGTTCGGCGGCGTGCTGGCCATATCCAATCTGGTTACCCAGCACTTTGAAAAGAAGAAAAAGGATGAGAAAGGGGTCATCCACGCATGAGCGAGATTGCAAAAATCCTTTTGTTCATGGTGAGCTGCGTGCTTACCAACAACTACATTTTCTCCCGCTTCCTGGGATGCTGCCCGTTCCTCGGCGTTTCCAATAAGGTGGAAACCGCAGCGGGCATGGGCATTGCGGTGACGTTTGTTATGGCAATTGCCTCGCTGTTCACGAAGCTGCTGTATGACCTTGTGCTTGTGCCGCTTTCGCTCGAGTATCTGAACACCATCGGGTTTATCATCGTGATTGCAAGCCTTGTGCAGTTGGTTGAAATGTTCCTGAAGAAAACAAGCCCGTCGCTTTACCGCGCACTGGGGATCTATCTCCCGCTTATCACCACCAACTGCGCGGTGCTGGGCGTGACCATCCTGAACATCAACAGCGGATACAACCTGTTCTATTCCATCCTCAACGGTACGTTCGGCGCGCTCGGCTTCCTGCTTGCGATCGTTCTGATGGCCGGCGTGCGCGAGCGGCTGGAAACCTCGAAGGTCCCACAATGCCTCAAGGGCTTCTCCGGCTCGCTCATCATGGCAGGCCTGATGGCGGTGGCGTTCATGGGCTTCTCGGGCCTTGGAAATTAAGGAGGTAAAGACATGGACTGGATTCCCGTTATACTGGCATTTTCCGTGCTCGGCGTGATCGGCCTGATTTTCGGCCTTGTGCTTGAGTTCGCGGATAAAAAGCTGAAAGTGGAAACCGACCCGCGCATCGCGCAGGTGCGCGAACTCGTGGGCGGTGCAAACTGCGGCGCATGCGGCTTTGCGGGCTGCGATGCGTTTGCCGAAGCCGTTGTGGAAGGCAAGGCAAAGCCGAGCGGCTGCCCCGCTGCAAATGCGGAGGCCGTTGGCGCGGTGCTGGGCCTTTCGGTTGAGCAGGGCGAAAAGATGGTTGCCCGCGTGATCTGCCAGGGTCACAACGGCGTTGCAACCGAGCGCTATGAATACGATGGTTACAAGAGCTGCGCAACCGCGGCGGGCGTAGCGGGCGGCCCCAAGCAATGCCGCTTTGCCTGCATCGGCTTGGGCGACTGCGCGCGCGTGTGTGCGTTTGGCGCGATCAGCATGGAAAACGGCATTGCAAAGATCGATGAAAACAAGTGCGTGGCTTGCGGCAACTGCGTTGACAAGTGCCCGCGCAATGTCATCCGCATTACACCTGCAGACACGAAGGTTATCGTGCTTTGCCGGAACAGCGATTCCGGCCGCGTAGCGCGTGCCGCTTGCATGAAGGCGTGCATTGCCTGCCAGCGCTGCGTAAAGACCTGCAAATACGGCGCGATCACGGTTGAAAACGGCTTTGCAAGGATCGATCCTGAAAAGTGCACGCGCTGCGGCGAATGCGCAAAGGTTTGCCCCTGCGGCTGCATCGTGGATTATTCCGTGGTGACGCCTGACGAATAAACGAATCACGAATTAAAAAGCGGAGGACAACGTCCTCCGCTTTTCAGTTATCTTTTTATGCCGCAGTGGGCTTCCCAAAAGTCCGGTCCGTCCAGGCGCGCATCTTCTTGTTGTAAATGAGGAAGTAAAGCGGGATGCACGCGACCAGCCCCGCGTAAATATCAAGCACGGAATGCTGCTTAACAAACACCGTTGCAAGGGTGATCAGGATGGCGAGCAGGACGGCCCCTGCTTTCATCCAGGCGAAACGCCGGGCCTTAAAGCACTTTGTGTCGAACAAAGCAAACACGACGAGCGCCGACCCGATCACATGGATACTCGGCAAAACGTTTGTGTTGGTGTCCGCCGCGTAGATCAGGCCCATCATGCGTGTGAAAATGTTGTCCCGCTCAAAAACGGCGGGGCGCAGGTTCTGCCCGTTGGGGAAAAGGGCAAAGAATATGATGCTCGTAGTAAAACTGACTGCGATTGCAATCATGTAGCGGCTGAAAGCCGGCGCATCGTGGAACAGCAGATACAGTCCGGTTACGACCATGAACGGGTACCAAAGGTAATATGGAATCACAAAGTATTCCACGAAGGGGATTAGGTCGTCCAGCGGCGTATAGGATACCCAGTAATTGGAATCGGAAGGCACATAGCTTTCCACCCAGAAAAAGCCGATCAGATAAATCGGCAGATACAGCGCAAGCCATGCGTGCTTGTTTTGCTTCAGCCAGTTGGAAATCCGTCTTATCATGTTTCGTTAACCACCAACCTCAATGCGTTATGCAGATTTTCCACAATAATATCCGTTTCGCCCCTTGCGTATTCACCATCGAGCGTCCATGGAACGGCGGCGGGCGAATGAATCACTGCCCGGGCGGCCGTGCAGGCATGGATCAGCTTATCGTCATATTGCTGCGTTTGCAGCGAATAGAGAATGCGGCTTAAATCCATCGGAGCCGTCGGCATTTTGATGAGCGTAATCTCAAAAAGCCCGTCGTCAATGATGACGCGCGTGGGATCCATCGTTAAAAAGCCGGCGATGGAGGTGGAGTTGCTGATTGCGCCGAAAATATAGTCGTCCTCAAACGCATTGCCGCTGTCCGTTTCAAGCCGCATATGGATGGGGCGGATGTTCGCAAGATCCTTCATGCCTTCAAAAATGTAGGCCAGATGCCCAAGCATGTTCTTTACTTCCTGCGGGGTGCTGTAAGCGGCTTCCGTAAACGCGCCGAAGGAGGCAACATAGGAGAAGCAGCGGCCGTTGAAGCTCCCGAGGTCAATTGTGCGCGGCCTGCCTTCCATAATGTCGCGTGCAGCCTGCATGACATTGGAAGAGATCTTGAGGCTTGCCGCAAAATCGTTTGTGCTGCCGGCAGGTATGTAGCCAAGCGGACAATCCGCGCCTGATTTGAGCAAACCCTCAATTACTTCGTTGAGCGTGCCGTCGCCGCCGATGCAAACGATAAGGTCGGCCTCAGCCGCGTGGGTTCGTGCGAATTCAGTGCCATCGCCGCGTTTCCCGGTCATATAAGCGGTGCTTACATAGCCGTAATCGGAAAACAGGCGGAGCAGGTCTGGCAGGTAGCGATTGGCCTTCTTGATCCCTGCGCAGGGGTTCATAACGAGCAGAAGCCTTTTCTCCAAGGGGTTACACCTCCAATAAACCGAATGATGGCTTGCGCTGCAGAACAAAATCCGAACCTCCAAAAAGATGGGGGTTCGGATTTTATTTTATCCCAAGAAACGGAGCGCGTCAACAACCCGCTATTTTGCGTAAAGCATTCCCACGAGCCAGTTGATAAAACGGTAGGGCAGAAATTTGCGCAGCATCACGAAAAACTGATACTGAAGCCCTGCCGTATAGTTCGGCTTAAGCGCACGCTTCTGTGAAAGGCGGAATAGCTTATGGGCGATGTATGCAGGCTCCATGCCGGTTGCCTCATCGTGTTCCATTGCGGCCACAGAACGCGGCAGGGCAGGGTACACGTCTTCGCCAGCGAAGCTCTTTTCCCGTGCGGCGGTAAAGCCGGTTTTGATGTCTCCCGGCATAAGCGCCGCAACGCGGATCCCATAGGGGCGCACTTCGTTGGCAAGCGCTGCGCAAAGTGCGTTGATGGACGCTTTCGCCGCAGAATAGAAGCTTTGGAAGGGGATAGAAAGCACTGCGGCCACCGAGCTTACGCAGAGGATGCAGCCGCTGTGCTGCGCGCGCATCTGCGGCAACACGGCCTGAATGCAGTGAAGCGCACCGAAAAAGTTTACATCGAACTGGCGCTTTGCATCGGAAGGCTCCGTGAATTCAATCGCGCCGGAGATGCCGAAGCCCGCGTTGCACACGAGCACGTCAATCCGGCCCTCCCCGGCGATTACCGTGGAAACCGCAGCCCGCACGCTTGATGCATCCGTTACATCCGTGGGGATGTGGGTTATGGGGCCGCTGTCATAGGGCTTGCGGGAAAGACCGTAAACCGCATACCCTTTTTCGGCGAACAGCGCTGCTGTGGCAAGGCCGATGCCGCCCGAAGCGCCGGTGATGATTGCAACCTTATTCGGCATTCTGCTTCAACACCCTTTCAAAAATATCCAGCGCTTCATCAAGAAGCGGTTCGGTAAGCGTAGCCATATAACTCGTGCGCAGCAGGCACTCCGTGGCGGGCGTGGCGGGCGGCAGCACAGGGTTCACATAAACTCCCGCATCATAAAGGCGCTTGGCCGTTTTCAGCGTATTCATGGTATCGTAAGTATAAATGGGGATAATGGGCGTGGTGCTTTCGCGGATGGCGATGCCGCGCTCGCGCAGGCCGCGGCGCATGTAGGAAGAAAGCGCAGCGAGGCGCGCCGGAAGCTCCGGCGTTTCCTTGAGAATGCGCAGGGCTTCGAGCGCTGTGGCGCAGCTTGCAGGCGGGATGGAAGCGCAGAAAATAAACGGGCGCGAGGCATGGCGCACATAGTCCACAATGCGCGCATCCGCGGCCATATAGCCGCCGAGGCTCGCAAGGGATTTGCTGAATGTGCCCATGATGATATCAACCTCATCCGTAAGGCCGAAATGCTCCGCAGTGCCGCGCCCGTGCGCACCGAGCACGCCGAGGCCGTGCGCATCATCCACCATGACGCGTGCGCCGTACTGCTTGGCAAGGCGGACGATCTCCGGCAGGTTGCAGATGTCACCGCCCATGCTGAACACGCCATCGGTCACAATCAGCCGGCCTGCGGTTTCGGGGACGTTTTGCAGCTTTTTTTCAAGGTCCGCCATGTCGTTATGGCGGTAGCGGAGCATGGTGGCATAGCTGAGCTTGCAGCCATCATAAATGCTTGCGTGGTTTTCCCTGTCACAGAGAATATAGTCATCCTTGCCCGCGATGGCGCTGATGATGCCAAGGTTGCTTTGAAAGCCTGTAGAAAACGTCATAACGGATTCCTTACCGATGAAATCCGCCAGTTCTTCCTCAAGCTCCACGTGCAGCGCCAGCGTGCCGTTGAGAAAACGCGAGCCGGAGCAGCCGGAGCCATACCGCTCAAGCGCTTTGAGGCCAGCTTCGATTACACGCGGGTGCGTGGTAAGGCCGAGATAGTTATTGGAGCCGAGCATAATGCGGCGCTTGCCCTCCATGACGACCTCTACATCCTGACGCGATTCGAGCTTGTGAAAGTAAGGATAGATGTCCGCCGCCCGGATCTCATCAACATAGGGATTGGTACATTTTGCGAATAAGTCCATATAATTGCGTTGCCTCCTGTAGGTTTGCAGATGCGCCGCATGCGCGGCAAAAATAAAATGGCGCCCGGCAAAATGCCAAGCATATATAATACCTACAGATTTTATATCATTTTTGTAGTAATAACAAGTTAAAATGCAGAACGGATGCGTTTTTTCGGAAAAAGCGGGGCTTTTGCCCGGAAAGATGCGGGCCTTACGCTTGCAGGAAAAACGCATGCTGTGATATAGTATCATGCGAATACAGTTTTCAAGAGGTGACTTTTATGCAACGTTTGACCTGCCGGATGGAGGACGGAAGCTATGCCCTTTGCGGAAATGCACAAGCGGCAGCCGACCGCCTCGGCGCGTTTGAAACGCTGTATGAAACGCTGGTGGCAGAGCAGGAAACCATGGGCGAAGAACTCTCTGCACTGCGCCTTGCGGGGAAGGAAAAAACATACAAGGCGCGCGAGCTGATGGGAAAACGCCTTGTGAACGGGAACCTCCTTGCATTGTTCCGGCTGCATGGCATCTCTTGACACCACGAACCAAACAGCATTGGAAATTGACGCTATGGAGAAACAGATTCGGATTTTATTTGTCTGCCACGGCAATATCTGCCGTTCGCCGATGGCGGAATATATTTTGCGCAGCAGGGCGGTCGGGCTGGGGCTTGGAGAATCAGTTCTGGTTGATTCCGCAGCAACGAGCGCGGAAGAAACAGGAAACCCCGTGCACCCACGCACGGCGGCGATTCTTGATACGCTGGGGATAGATTGTTCCGCAAAGCGCGCACGGCAAATGCAGCGGAGCGATTACGAAGCGTATGATTACCTCATCGGCATGGACCGGATGAACGTTGCGGACATGCGCCGGATTGCGGGCGGTGATCCGGACGGAAAGATCTGCCGCTTGTTGGATTTCGCAGCGAATCCGCGCGATATTGCGGATCCATGGTATACGGGCGGTTTTGACGCAGCCTATATGGACGTTTGTGCAGGGTGCGACGCGCTGCTCAAACGCCTGAAGGAGCGGCGCCTTGTAATTCCGGCAGCTGTGCGCGTGTGCCACGTGCAAATGCGCTGATATGCGCCCTGCGTGCGGGCGGTAAGGCGCCCCGAAGCGCACGGCGAATCGGAAACGCGCCTGTAACGCACATTAAAAAGGGCGGGAATTCCCGCCCTTTTCGGCTCATAAACGCTTCGTATAGCTTTTCACTGCATCACACAGAAACTGCGCACAGCCCGGCAAGTCCCTGTCATAGTAGGCGGTGAAGCGTGCGTCTGCCGCATACAGCGCCGCAATGCCCGCATGCTGCCTGGGATCATAACGGGGAATGGTATAGCTGAGCCATTCCCGGTGCATTTGAGCAATCTTCTGCCCTTGCGGGCCATCCGGCGCGCATTGGGCACGCACAGCTTCTGCAAGCGCCGCATGGATCGCTTCATCCAATGCCGTCCAGGCGGCATGTTGGTCCTCACGCATGCCGAGCACAGCGGAGTTGGCCGCATCCACCGCGCCATCGCCGTAGGCTGCGCGGCTTTCTGCACCATACCTTTCCTCATTCTCGCGCACTAAGCCGCGCTTGAAGGCTTCAAATTTTTCCGAATCGTTCATTTTGTTTTCCCCTTTCCGGTCATCCAATGTTTTTTGTACCGTCAGGATCAGCGCATCGATGCGCTCCCGCTGCCGTGTCAGTGCAAGAAGGTGGCTCTGCAGCGCCGCCGTTTCGCTGAAGTCCGGGCTGTCGAGGATGCGCTTGATCTCAGCGAGTGAAAAGCCCAACTCGCGAAAAAAGAGAATCTGTTGGAGCCGGTCCACTGCCGCTGCCCCGTAAAACCGATACCCGGATTCGTTTACACGCGTAGGCTTCAGGAGCCCGGTCTTATCATACCAACGCAGCGTGCGCGGGCTTACGCCCGCAAGTTCCGCAATCCCTTTTACCGTGTATTCCATGACATTCACCTCCTGACAAAACCGAGTATAAGGGTTGACGTTACGGCAAGGTCAAGGCTTTTTTAAAATTGCCCCGTGTTTTTGCAGGGAAAAAGGCTTATGAATAAAAGCTTCTTAAAAAGGGAAAAGAGGCTGGCCGGCAATGCCGGCACAGCCTCAGTATAGCACAGAAGGGGTGGCTTTTACACCTTTACGCTCTGCATTTCTGCGGTTTCGCCTGCAAGCAGCGGTGCGCATCCGGCGAGGAACGCAGTCACCTGCTGCGGGCAACGGCCGATGAATGCAGCGGGGTCAAGCGCTTGGCGGATCTCTGCTTCACCCAACGGGAAGGCAGGGTCTGCCGCGAGGCGATCAAGCAGGTCGCAGCGCTCGCCCTCCTTGATGCGGCGTGTTGCGGCCATGGAATGCGTGCGGATGACCTCATGCAGAGTCTGGCGGTCGCCGCCCCGCTTGACGCCTTCCATCAACAGGTTTTCCGTCGCAAGGAAGGGCAGGAAGTTCTCCATTGCTTTTTCGATCACCTTTTCGTTCACATGCAGGCCGGAAGCAACATTGTGGTAAAGCCGGAGCGCCGCGTCCACAGCGAGGAACGCTTCCGGCAGCGCGATGCGCCGGTTGGCGGAATCGTCCAACGTGCGTTCGAACCACTGGGTGGAAGCTGTCATGGGCGCGTTTTGCGCGTTTGCCATCACATAGCGCGAAAGGGAACAGATGCGTTCGCTCCGCATGGGGTTGCGCTTGTAGGCCATGGCGGAGGAGCCGATCTGATCCTTTTCAAACGGTTCCTCGACCTGTTGGTCATGCTGCAAAAGGCGCAGGTCGTTGCCGAACTTGTAAGCGCTCTGCGCGACGGAGGAAAGCGCGGAAAGAATCCGGCTGTCGAGCTTGCGCGGGTAGGTCTGTCCGGAAACGGCATAGCAGCGTTCAAAGCCGAATGCATTGGCGATCATGCGGTTCATCTCATCGATCTTTGCCGTGTCGCCGTCAAACAGCTCCATGAAGCTTGCTTCCGTGCCGGTAGTGCCGCGGCATCCGAGAAAACGCATCGCACAAAGTACTGCGTCGAGCTCCTCCAGATCCAGCACGAGATCCTGCATCCAAAGGCAGGCGCGCTTGCCCACGGTCACCGGCTGCGCGTTTTGGTAATGCGTATACCCCGGGGTGGGCAGCGCCTTGTAACGATCCGCAAAAGCGGCCAGGTCTTTGAGCACGGTCACGATTTCTGCCCGAATGAGCCGGAGCGCATCCCGGTAAATCACGAGATCCGCGTTGTCGGTCACATAGCAGCTTGTAGCGCCGAGGTGGATAATGCCTTTTGCATTCGGGCAGCGGAGGCCGTAGGCGTAAATGTGAGCCATCACATCATGCCGCACGGCGGCTTCCCGCTCAGCGACCGCCTCGTAATCGATGTCGGTCAAATGCGCGCGCAGCTCTTCCACCTGCGCTTCCGTAATGGGGAGGCCAAGTTTGCGCTGTGCATCCGCAAGCTCCACCCAAAGCCTGCGCCAGGTGGAAAACCGCGTATCTGCGGAGAACAGGCGCTGCATGCGCTCGGAGGAGTAACGGGAACACAGAGGGCTTTCGTAACGGTCCTTCATGACAGCCTCCCTTTAGCGAAGGATGATCGCATCGCGGTCCGCGCCTACAGAAACATAGGTGATGGGGGTTCCGATGGCGTTTTCCACAAAACGGACGTATTCCTGCGCGGCGGCAGGCAGGTCGCCGAAGCAGCGCACCTTGCTGACATCGCAGCCCCAGCCGGGCAGGTACTCGATCACGGGCTTCGCCTCCGCAAGGGCGGCAGGGAAGGGGAATTCATCCACGCGGCGGCCGCCGAGCTCATATTGCGTGCAAACGGGAATTTCGTTCATGTAAGAGAGCACATCGAGTTTGGTGAGGGCGATTTCCGTTGCGCCCTGCACGCGCGCGCCATACCGGGTGGCGACAACATCGAACGGGCCCACGCGCCGCGGGCGGCCGGTTGCAGCGCCGTATTCCCCGCCGGCTTCACGCAGGCGTTCCGCCTCTTCGCCAAACCATTCCGCCGTGAACGGGCCTTCGCCCACGCAGGTGGAATACGCTTTCACGATGCCGAGCACGGTATCCACTTTGAGGCTCGGCAGGCCGCAGCCGATGGGGGCATAGGCTGCAAGCGGCGTGGAGGAGGAGGTGTAGGGATAAATGCCGTAATCGATATCGCGCAGCGCGCCGAGCTGCGCTTCAAAGAGGACGCTCTTGCCCGCGCCCTGTGCCTCATGGAGGAACGTGCCCACATCGCATACATAAGGCTTGAGCTTGCTCCCAAATTCCTCTACCCAGGCAAGCAGATCAGGAAGCGCAAAGGGTTTTGCCCCATATACGTTTTCGATGGTCAGGTTTTTCCAGGCGAGCACGCCCGCAAGGTGGGCCTTAAGGTATTCCGGGTAAAGCAGCTCGCCCATCATCAGGCTCTTTTTCTGGTATTTATCGCTGTAAACAGGCGCGATGCCGCGCTTTGTGGAGCCGTATTTTGCGTCCTTCAGGCGCGCTTCCTCCAGCTCGTCCAGCATCCTGTGGTAAGGGAAAACGATGGTTGCCCGGTCGCTGATTTTAAAGTTTTCAGGCGTGACGGGAACGCCTGCCCGGCGCAGCGTTTCCATTTCGCCCCAGAGCGCCTCAAGGTCGATCACAGTGCCGTTGCCAAGCACGTTTACGACGCCCGGGCGGAAGATGCCCGAGGGAATGAGATGCAGGGCAAATTTGCCATATTCGTTGATCACGGTGTGGCCCGCATTGTTTCCGCCCTGATAGCGGATGACAACATCATATTCCTCTGCGATCAGGTCGACCATGCGGCCCTTGCCCTCATCGCCCCAGTTCACGCCTACGATCGCGCAGTTTGCCATTGCTGTTTCCTCCATTTTATCAATCATGAGCGATGCGGTATTCCGCACCGCTCCATGGCTATCATACCACGGTTTGCCTATAAGCGTACATATTAGGTGCTTATGAACCCATTAATTTTGACAATAGAAAAAGCGGCCCAGTGCAGGCCGCTTGAAAAACGAACGGTTATTCGTTGCTGATGGACATATTCGCGCCGATGGGAAGCGTGAGGTAGGTGGTCATATACCAGCGGTTGCCCACCATCACGAGAATCATTTCGTTGGTGTAAACGCTCTCCAGCCCTTTTTGGGAGATGAAGACGATTTCATAACGCGCAAGCACTGCCTTTTCAGTGTTGGGGAAGGTTTTTTGGAGCGTTGCAACATCTGCCGTTCCATATTCGGAAAGCTCCTTCAGGCGCACATCAATGGTGAAATCCTGCCCGACTTCCGCAATTGCGTCCCGTGCATAATTTCGGTAAAAGCCCGGCGTAATGCCTGCCATGGACATCACAGCTTCAAAACCGCTGCGCGATTCTTCCGCGAGGCATTGCGTCATCGCATCGAGATCGCTTTCGATATACAGCGCCTGATAGAACGTGCTGAGCGTATTTTTGACGATGGACTTACGCTCGGCAGAGGAGGCAAATACGAGCGCTGCGATGAGCGCAACCGCAGCGAGGATACAAACGGGAATGAGCCAGACGTTCTTTTTGCTTTTGCTTTGTTCTTTCGGCATGGCAAAGTTTCCTTTCGTACTTTCAACAACAGTGGTTCTTCCAACTAAAAATGATACATGCCATCGCGCTTTTTTGCAAGAGAAAACACCGGAGGCGCGCGGGTTATGCTCCGGGATATACCTCGCATGCGCGGCGGACGGATTCCATTGCATCGCGCACATAGAAATCCGCGCCGATGTCGTGTGCGTATTCCTCCGTGAGCACCGCGCCGCCGCACATCACAAGGCAGCCGGGGGCGGATTCGCGCAGCGCTGCGATGGTGCGCCGCATGCTGGGCACGGTTGTGGTCATGAGCGCGGAAAGGCCGACGAGGCGCGCCCCGTGCGCAACGGCCGCGTCCACAACCGCCTCCGGAGGCACATCCTTTCCAAGGTCAATCACGCGGAACTGGTAGTTTTCCAAAAGCGCTTTCACGATGTTTTTGCCGATGTCATGCACATCCCCCTGCACGGTGGCAACAACGACCGTCCCGCGCCCCGCGCCCGCAGCATCGCCCATGCGCGCGCGGATGACCGAAAACGCCGCCTTTGCGGCTTCCGCGCACATCAAAAGCTGCGGCAGAAAGAGCGTGCCGGCTTCAAAGCGTTCCCCCGCGGCGTTGAGCGCGGGCACCATGGATTCCTCAATCACCGCAAGCGGTTCTTTTTGCTGCAAGGCGCGTTCGGCCCCTTCCTGTGCCGGCTGGCGGAGCCCCTTGAGCACCGCGTCATACAGGCTCATCTGCTGCTGGGCGGGAGCAGGGCTCGGCGCGGCGGCCGTACCTCCGTAAACTTCAATGTATGCAGCGCAGGTTTTGTCTGCGCCGAGCAGCGCGGTGCAGGCCCGCGCTGCCTCCATCATGCCAGGGGCATGCGGATTGAGGATGGCGGCGGAAAGCCCTGCGCCCAACGCAAGCGCGAAAAAGTTTGCATTCAGGTATCCGCGCGCAGGCAGGCCGAAGGAAACGTTGGAAACGCCGAGCGAAGTGCAGACGCCAAGCTCATCGTGCAGGCGGCGCACGCATTCAAGCGTAACGCGCGCATTTTCACTGCCGGAACTGATCGTAAGAGTCAATGGATCGAACAGGAAATCATGCGGCTTGAAGCCGTATTCTGCGCCGCGCGCAAGGATGCGCCGCGCGATGGCAATGCGGCCTTCCGCATCCTCAGGAATGCCGCGTTCGTCCAGCGTAAGGGCGACGATCACGCCTCCATAGCGCGCTGCAAGCGGAAATACGGCGGACACGCTGCTTTCCTTGCCGCTGACCGAGTTGATGATCGCTTTGCCGTTGTATACGCGCAGCGCACGGGCAAGCGCATCGGGATCCGCCGAATCGAGCTGAAGCGGAAGATCGGTTACGGCCTGGAGCTGCTCCGTGAGGGCGGTGAGCACGGCAGGTTCATCCAATTCCGGAAGGCCGGCGTTTACATCCAGCGCGTCCACGCCCTGTTCCTGCTGCAGAATGCCTTCCCGGAGGATCAAATCGTAATCCCCATCCCGGAGCGCCTGCTTCATGCGGGGCTTGCCGGTGGGGTTGATGCGCTCGCCGATGAGCACGGGCTTGCCTTCCCCAAAGCGAACGGCGCGTGCGTAGGAGGAGGCCACGGTCGAACGCTTTTGCGTTATGGGGAGAGGAGCAATGCCCGCACAGCGCTTGGTGAGCGAACGGATGTGTGCCGGAGTTGTGCCGCAGCAGCCGCCGAGAAGGCTTGCACCGCGGCGGGCGCAGTCCTCCATCAATGCGGCAAACTCGTCGGGATTCACATCGAACACCGTCTCACCGCCGACCTCCCGCGGAAGCCCTGCGTTTGGCTGAAGCAGGATGGGGAGGCTGGATAACGCGCGCAACTCTTCAAGAAACGGCAGCATTTCGCGCGGGCCCAAACCGCAGTTGAAGCCGAGCGCATCCACGCGCAGCCCTTCAAGCAGTGCGGTTATGGACGCAATATCGCCGCCGGTCAGCAATTTCCCGCGCCGGTCGAACGTTACCGTGGCGCAGACGGGGAGTGTGCAGCATTCCTTTGCAGCGAGCACCGCAGCTTTAAGCTCATAAGCATCGGACATGGTTTCGATCAGAACGAGGTCAGCGCCCGCAGCCGCACCCGCTTCGATGGTTTCGCGGAACATGCAAAAAGCGTCTTCAAAGCCGAGATCGCCCAAGGGCTTCAGCAGCTTTCCCGTCGGCCCGATGTCGAGCGCAACGAAGCGGGCGCGGCCGCCGGCCTGCGCGATTGCCGCCCTCGCATTGCGCACGGCAGCCGTTGCGATGCGAGCGGCAGAATGGCCGGTGCGCGCGAGCTTGTGCGCCGTGCAGCCGAAGGTGTTGGTGGTGATGACATCGCATCCGGCTTCCAGGTAGGCCGCATGCACGGAAGTCACTTTATCCGGATGGGTAAGGTTCCAAACATCCGGCGCTTCACCCGCCGGGAGGCCTGCGCTTTGCAGCATGGTGCCCATCGCGCCGTCAAAAAAAAGCAATTGCCGTTCAAGCAGGTTCTCAAACTTCATTTTTGCGGTTCCTTTCGGTAGTTGCAGGTAAGATGATCGCACAAAGCGCACTTGTGCTCCGGGCAGGGCTGTTTTTCCGGGCAGAGGCCGATTACGGCCGTGACGGACTTGAGAGGTGTGAGCATGTGCGAGTCCGTTTCAGCGAGGCCGAGCCGTTTATCCGCTTGGAGCGCCCGGAGCAGGTCTGTCTGGTGTACAACGGAAAAACCGCTGTAACCGGGCGAAAAACGCGGGCGCAAATAAAGCCCCTCCGCTGCGCACTCCTGTGCAAGGGCGGCGCAGGTATCGTCACAAAAGCATTCGAGCGCGCTTGCCGCGCAGGCCTGCAGCGCAAAGGCGCGCGCAACGTCCAGCTTGGCAAGCCGCGCCATGGCGCGATCCACTTCGGCGCCAAGCGTTGCCGCAAACAGATATGCCGCACCGCAGCCTGCAAGATGTGCGGCGAGCGCCGCGCAATCAGCCTGAAACGCACCGAGCGTTACCCTTGTACCGGAAAGCTCCGCCCGCACCCGCAGCACGGCATGGCGCGGCGCCGCAATTGCATCGAGCTGTGCTGCCGCATCCCGCAGCAGTGCGGATGTTTGTTCGTCCGGAGCGCCCTTTGCGCCGAGATAGCGCAGCGTTTCCTCTTCGCGGAACTTCATTCGGTTTTACCCAAAATGTGGGAAAGGTTCGCCATAATACGTCCGGCGATATCCGGCCGGTTCATGGTATAAAGGTGCACGCCGCGCACGCCGTTTGCAACAAGGTCAAACGCGGCGGCAGGGAAGTGCCGCTTAAACGGACGATGCGGGCGATTTGCTTTTTGTTGGTCACGGGCATGATCCCTGCAAGCACCGGGATGGCGATCCCCTTTGCATAAAGCTTATAAAGGAAACGGTAAAGCACGTTGTTGTCAAAAAACATCTGCGTGGTCAGAAAATCACATCCTGCTTCCACCTTTTGCTTCAGGTATGCGATGTCCTCCTCCTGAGAAGCGCTTTCCACATGCCCTTCCGGGTAGCATGCGCCGCCCACGCAGAAACCGCCGTGCGCGCGGATTTCGCGCACGAGGGCATCCGCGTGCTGGAAGCAGGCATCCCGCGGCCTGGTTTCCCCTTCGGGAAGGTCGCCGCGCAAAGCGAGCACGTTTTGAACGCCGCTTTCCAGCATGGCGTCAAGCCGCACGCCGATGTCTGCACGCGTGGCCGAAACGCAGGTCAGATGCGCAAGGGCAGTGCAGTTCTGTTCCTCAATATGGCGCGCCATGCGCAAGGTGTTGTGGGAAGTGTTGCCGCTTGCGCCATAAGTGACGCTGATGAAATCCGGCGCGAGGCGGGCAGTTTGCTCCACAACCTCGTCCGCGCGGGCAAGATCGGCTCCGGCTTTTGGCGGGAACAGTTCACAGGAAAACGTTAAGGGTTTTGATTGCAGCAGCTCCCGAATGAGCATAACAGAGATTCCTTTCTAAATGCGGAAATAACATGCGCCGCTTTTATGCACGTGCAGCAAGCATATCAGAAAACCTGCCCCGCATGTGGCAAGACAGGCACAAATATATAATATATGCTACTGCACGGTGCATTGGCATGTCAAGAGCTTTGCGCCGGTTTGACCATTGGACGCACGTCTGCTATACTCAGCGCAGGGAACAAAACGGAGCGATGAAAGGAAGCGGTAAAATGAAAACACGGATGAACGGAAAAACAGTGCTCATCACAGGCGCCTCCAGCGGCATCGGCCGGGCCGCCGCGCTCGCGTTTGCAGAGGAAGGCGCCTCCCTTGCGCTTGCGGCGCGTAAGGGAGGCGGTTGCGGAGCCTAAGCGGCAGGATGCAGATGCCCCTCCATTTGCAGCTGGAGCGCTTCCCCCATCATCCAAATAACCGCTTAATAGATCTGGCGTCTGCAATCTGGTTCGCTTACCCTTGCGGTAAAAGCGCAGCATCGAGTGTTTTTTTCAATATCAGCTTACTGCCATCCCCCAAAATTGCTCTTATTTTAGCTCCGCCATACAGATAGGCATATCCGTAATAACTGCCGTCATCGGTGTAGAAAACGCAGGTTGTGTCGTTTATCTCGCAGTGCCCTGTCTGTATTACTTCCATCGACCCATTATAGAAATACCAAAAGCGGTTATCGGGTTTGCTGATCGAAATATACCTGCCATACCCTGAATTAATCGGGCCGGGATTACATTCAGAACATGTGCCCGGCGTGAAGGTTTTTCCCTTTTGATAGGATATATAGCATATTTGCACAAGATTTCCTATGCATGCGATGACCAACAGCCAAGCGAGAATGACACATGTTTTCGATTTTGACATCACATTTATCCTCCATATACACGTATTAGTTGTGTATGCGCGTTTTTGTATTCATAGGCCGCACCAACATGATAAATTTCCCAATCTTAATATATTCTGCACCGCTTGGTCTCCTATAATAACGCAGGGTGACACATTGTATGGCGGCGGAAGGCTTATCCAATGGATTTCGCTATCTCATACGATAACGAGCCAACAACAGAAAAACAGACATAAAACAGCATGGACTGTGTATAAGCCCAGTTGAAACACTAACGAATGGATATCCATGATATAATATAATTGTATTATACAGTAGTAGGTTGGAAAAATCAAACTGCGTTGCATTAAGATTCCGATGTTTGACAAACCGGCAGCTGCGCTGGTTTGACCGCTGGACGCACGTCTGCTATACTCAGCGCAGGAAACAAAGCGGAGCTGTGAAAGGAAGCAGTTAATTAAAATGAAAACACGGATGAACGGAAAAACGGTGCTCATTACCGGCGCTTCCAGCGGCATCGGCCGGGCTGCTGCGCTCGCATTTGCGCGGCAGGGCGCATCGCTTGCGCTCGTTGCGCGCAACGCGGAGCGCTTGCAGGCGGTTGCGGAGGAGGTGCGCGCGCTTGGTGCGGCGGCGGAGCCGTACCTTGCGGATACGTCGGATCAGGCGCAGATAGAGGCTGCAGTCCAATCTGCGCTTGCGTGCTTTGGAAGGCTGGACGCCGCCCTTTGCAATGCGGGGATTTACCTGCGCTGCCCGGCCAAAGACCTTTCCATGGCGCAGATCCGTGCAATCATGGAAACCAATTTTTTTGGCACGCTCAACACCGTTTATGCCGTTTTGCCGCACATGCTCGCGCAGCGCGCGGGCAGCATTGTGATAACCTCCTCCATGGATGGGAAGAAGGGCGTCCCGCCGGATGCGGCATATGCCGCAACAAAGTTTGCGCTCAACGGGTTTCAGCAGGTGCTCCGGCAGGAGCTGCGGGGCAGCGGCGTGCATGTGGGGGCGATCTTCCCAAGCAGGACGGATACGCCGCAGATTGCGCATGTAGACTGTCCTGGGATTACGCCGAAGGCGGATCCTTCGCGCGTGGCAAACGCCATGGTAAAGTGCGTGCTGAAACGGAAAAAGGAGATGCTTGTGCCGTTTGGCCCCTGCAAATTGCTCGTGCTTGCGGACGCGCTTTCCCCCAGCCTTGGGGATTGGATGGTGCGCGCTTTTAAGCTGGATGGAATACAGGCGCGCGAACCTGTTGTGCTGGAGGAAACATTAAAATAAAGGAGATGAAAGGGTGGCTTCAATCCGCAACGGCGGCAATTTGTCCGGCACATGCCTGCAAGCTCAATTTATGGAGATTATTTGCATTCTGCGCATTGACAGCCCCCGCGCTTTCTGTTAAAATACATTACTGTCGGCAGAAGCACCGCTGCCGAACCGCCGAAATCGGCATGCGCTCTGGAAAAGGGATGTGCGCCTGTAGCTCAGCAGGATAGAGCAACGGCCTTCTAAGCCGTAGGTCCCGGGTTCGAATCCCTGCGGGCGCGCCAGTTATGGTGGGTGTAGTTCAGTTGGTTAGAACGCCAGATTGTGGCTCTGGAGGTCGTGGGTTCGACTCCCACCACTCACCCCATTTTTTATAAGGCGGTGCGCCGGAGTCGTTGGGGTGTCGCCAAGCGGTAAGGCACGGGACTTTGACTCCCGCATCCGTAGGTTCAAATCCTGCCACCCCAGCCAGATTTGACCCGTTAGCTCAGCCGGTAGAGCACTTGACTTTTAATCAAGGTGTCCGGAGTTCGAATCTCCGACGGGT
>ENA-UOJO01000130-UOJO01000130.1-human-gut-metagenome-genome-assembly--contig:-P57-NODE-130-length-125867-cov-16.336645_pt1 | contig 125867 bp, 127 predicted proteins | sample MGYA00242351_ERZ723898 | MGnify/ENA metagenome assembly ERZ723898 | reverse complement strand
GCGCAGGCACTGCCTGCGCGCGCCGGTTGGCGTGTTGTTTTGTCTGGTTCAGTCTGCAAACAGTGGGGTCGACAGATAGCGGTCGCCGGTGTCCGGCAGCAGCACAACGATGGTTTTGCCTGCGTTTTCCGTGCGCTTTGCCAGCTCGATTGCCGCCCAGACGGCAGCGCCGGAGGAAATACCGACCAGCACGCCCTCGCGGCGTCCGAATTCCTTGCCGGTCTGGAACGCATCGTCGTTGTCGACGGGAATAATTTCGTCGTAGACCTTCGTATCCAGCACGTCCGGGACGAAGCCCGCGCCGATGCCCTGAATCTTATGCGGTCCTGCCACGCCGGTCGACAGCACAGCAGACGTCTTCGGCTCGACCGCGACAACCTTCACAGCCGGATTCTTCGACTTGAGGAATTCGCCCGTGCCGGTGATGGTGCCGCCGGTGCCGACGCCCGCGACGAAGTAGTCGACCTTGCCGTCGGTATCTTCCCAGATCTCGGGACCCGTCGTCTCAAAATGCGCCCTGGGGTTCGCGGGGTTCACGAACTGACCGGGGACGAAGCTGTTCGGAATCTCCTTTGCCAGCTCGTCTGCCTTGGCAATCGCGCCCTTCATGCCCTTCGCGCCCTCGGTGAGGACCAGCTCCGCGCCGTATGCTTTCATCAGCTGGCGGCGCTCGACGGACATGGTCTCGGGCATGACGATGATGATGCGGTAGCCGCGCGCGGCAGCGACGGAGGCAAGACCGATGCCGGTGTTGCCGGAGGTCGGCTCAATGATCACGGAGCCTTCTCTCAAGAGCCCCTTCTGCTCGGCGTCGTCGATCATTGCCTTGGCAATACGGTCTTTCACAGAGCCGGCGGGGTTGAAGTATTCGAGCTTTGCCAGAATCTTTGCTTTGAGGTCATGTGCTTTTTCAATATGGGTGAGCTCCAGAAGCGGGGTTTTACCAATCAGCTGGTCAGCGGAAGTATAAATCTTGGACATATTCAAAATCTCCTTTTCAAGACGAGTATTCAAAGTATTTTATGGTAGTATCGGAATGGATCGTTCACAGTCCGCCGCGACATCGCTCGTATCGGGCGGCGCAAAACACAATCTGCTGCATCTTCAGCGCCCGCTTTCGTTTTATTTATACCACCTACTCGGTAGGTTGGTATAGTTATAGCACCCTGCAGGCGCTCTGTCAAGAGGAATCTGAAAAATTTTCCGCTTTTTGAAAAAACCGGTCCGCACCGGAATCGGTGCGGACCGGGTGGCCTGTTTTATGCTTCCGGGGTCAGGCGCTGCGAAAGCTTTTGCAGACTTTCCGCAAAGTCCGCCTCCGTGAGTCCGGAATACTGCACGACGGCGCAACGCTCCGCCTCCGCAGGGCTTTTGCGCAGGTAAAATTCCGACAGCAGCGGCGCAGAAAGCCCCGCGTCACCCAATGCCGCCCGCAGGCTCTGCCCGCGCTCTTTCGTATGGAACTCCAGCAGAAAATGAAGCCCCGCGACTGCCTGCCGCGCCGTGCAGAGCCGCGCCGTTTCCGGCTGCGCCAGAAGCGCCAGCAGCCCCTGCAGCCGCGCCTTATAGTGCTTTTTCATCCGCGAGACATGGCGCTCAAAGTAGCCGCCGTCCAAAAACCTTGTCAGCGTCAGCTGCTCGAACGACGGCACGGCGCAGCTGTAAAAGCCCATGGTGCTTCTCCACCGCGCAAGCAGCGCCTGCGGCAGAATCATGTAGCTGATGCGAAGCGCGGGCGCGATGGTTTTGGAGAAGGTGTTGAGATAGATGACTCTGCCGCGGGTATCGAGGCTCTGCAGCGTCGGAATCGGAAGCCCCGAGAAGCGGAACTCCGAGTCGTAGTCGTCCTCGATCAGAAACCGCTCCTCGCCGCGTCCCATCCACGCCAGCAGCTCCTGCCGCCGGGTAATCGGCATAACGGTTCCGGTCGGATACTGGTGCGACGGGGATACATGGACAATCTGCGCGCCGCTTGCCTCCAGCTCTGCTACGCGGATGCCGCTTTCGTCCATCGGTACCGGCACGACCTCCGCGCCGCTTCGGCTGTAGACCTGCGCCAGCGTCCGGTGGCAGGGGTCCTCGATCGCAAAGCGCTGTCCGCGCCCGAGAAACTGCGCCAGAAGCGCGTAAAAATACTCCGTGCCCGCGCCGATGAGAATTTGCTCCGGCTGCACCACAAGCCCCCGCTGGCGCGCCAGCTCCCCGGCAATTGCCCGGCGCAGCGGAAGAAGTCCCCCATTCGGCACGGGCTGCAGCAGATATTGTCCTTCGTCCAGAATGACGCTTCGCATCAGCTTTGCCCACACGGAAAACGGAAACAGCTCTGCCGCTGCGTTCTGCCGCGGCGCAATCTCCGGCGCTTTTGTCGTCTCCGGTGTGTGCCGCGCGGGCGCCTTTGCCAGCAGCGGCATGTGCGCCACAAAATAGCCCGAGCGCTCGCGTGAGGTGAGATACCCCTCGTCCAGCAGCTGGGCATAGGCAGTCTCGACGGTGATCTTGCTGAGGCTTAGATGCTCTGCCAGCGCCCGCTTCGACGGCAGCTTCTCCCCGCCGGGCAGGCTCCCCGAGAGAATGTCGGCGCGGATTGCCTCATATAGCTGGACATAGAGCGGCGTTTTGCTTTCGTGGGATAGCTCATAGGTTCGTATCATGGCGTCCTCGCAATCTGACCCTGGAAACCAGAATCGTTTTGGCAATTTCTTAAATGCCAGTCCATGCTATAATATCGGCACGCAACGAAAAAGTCAAGGAGGGAGATTTCCGACTATGAAAGAGAAAAAGTTTTCCACGTATCAGATTGTGTTTGTCGCGGTGATGGCAGCGATTGTCTGCGTTGTGACCTTCTTCCGCTTCCCGTTTCTGGGCTCGAAGGTCCATTTTGCAAATGCGATGTGCCTGCTCTCCGGCATGCTGTTTGGACCGGTGCTGGGCGGTCTTGCCGCGGGCTTCGGCTCGATGCTCTATGATGCGCTGTTTGGCGGCTACGATCTGATCAACTGCCTGATCACGTTTGTGTCCAAATTCCTGATGGCAGCGATCTGCGCCTGGATTGCCTTCGGCGGCAAGGAAGACGGCAAGGGCAAGCACGCCCGCCTCGTCGTGGGCAGCGTCATCGGCGCTCTGAGCTACGTGGCACTTTATATGCTCAAGACCTACATCTTCCAGCGCTTTGTCCACGGGTATCCGCTCGACGCCGTCGTCGTCACGATGGGCAGCAAGCTCCCCGCGTCTTTAATCAACGCCGTCTTTGCCATGATCGTCGCGCCCATTCTCTACGCGGCAATCGCCCCGGCGCTGCGCCGCAGGGGTCTTCTGGAAAAGCTCCGCAAATAATCGAAGAAAAACGACAAGCCGCACGCAGAAAAACCCTGCGTGCGGCTTTTTGGATGTTCAGGAGGCGAATGCTGTTTCCAGATAGGTTTTGACCTCGGCTGGCTGCATGCCGAGGACGAAGGCAAACTCCTGATGAAGCATCTCCTCGGCGGTTTTCCAGCTGCGAAGCTCGGTCGAACTGACGGTTTTGCGCTTCGGCGCAAGCTGACGCTGCTTGTGGAACATCGTCTTGCACAGCTGCAGGAGCCTTCGGCAGTCATGAGACGCAAGAATCTCGCGGTAAAAGCCTGCCAGCTGGCGGGGGTCCTGCGGAACGTCTTCCAGCTCCGGCATCCCCGGCAGCTCCGGTAACAGCGCCTGCAGCGCCGGCTTTGTCATCACCGGGCGAATCGCCGCCTTGCCGTCTACGGGCGTATAGATCACGCCGCCGCGGTAATAGGGCGTCAGGCGGTAGTAGCTCCTGCCGCGCTCGAGCCCCGGCACGTTCAGCTGCCCCGCTTCTTCCACGAGGCAGACGCCCTCCACACTGTAAATCACATAATCCCCGGGTGCAAACATAGCTTCCTCCGTTTCCCGCAAAATCCAACTTTTCGTAATTCTATTATAGCAGATTTTCAAGCAAAAACGCAAACGGAAAAGTTGCACAAATTTTCGGTATCCGGTTATAACGCGATGTTTGTATGCAAAAAAATTGTCAGCCGCCTGAAAGATTGTTTTTCCTTCCAGCGGCTGATGTTCGGTTTTCTGAATTTCCAGCGCGTTACGGCGTCTCGTCCTCGTAGGAGAAAAGCGCCTGCATCAGCTCCAGCATCTCCGGCTCGTCCAGCGAGTTCTGAAACGAAACGCTGCCCGCGTCCGGTCCGGGGTTCAGAAGCTGCTGCTCTTCCAGACGTCTGTGCAGCTGCTTTGCAATGCCGAAGCTGCCGTCGATGATCTCGGGGCGTCTGCCGACGATGCGGCGGATTGCCCCGCGCAAAAACGGATAGTGCGTGCAGCCGAGGACGACCGCGTCGATGGGCACCTTCAGGTACGGTTCGAGCTTGTCGAGCAGATACCCCTCGACCTCGGGACCGCGCAGAATGCCCTGCTCGACATATTCCATCAGCCCGCTGCAGGCAATCGGAATGATCTGCGCCTGCTCGTCATACTGCGCCTTGAGCCGCTGGAACTTCTCCTCCTGCACGGTCATTGCCGTCGCCAGCATCAGAATTCTGCCGCCCGGATGGCGCTCCGCCGCGGGCTTGATGGCAGGCTCCGTGCCGACGATGGCAAGCGCCGGATACGTTTTGCGCAGCGTCCGGATGGCAGCGCTGGTCGCCGTGTTGCACGCGACCACGAGCGCCTTCGCGCCCTGAGCCAGAAGCTTTTGCGCCGCCTGCAGGCTCAGCTGCGTTACCTCTTCGGGCGTCTTCGTGCCGTAGGGCGCGTGGAGGGAGTCTCCGAAATAGAGATAGTTTTCCATCGGCAGCGTCCGGACCAGCTCACGCAGAACGCTGATGCCGCCGAGTCCCGAGTCAAACACCGCAACCGGTGCGCGGCAATCTGCCATGCTTCATCCCTCCTAAGAAAATCTAGCATATAGTATACGCCCAAAATATGAAATAACTAGAAACTCCGCGTTACAATGCGGATACAGTTAGATAACACACCGGAAACAAAACAGGACGGGGCAAAAGCCGCGTCCTGTTTACGCTTCGATAAATTTTACAATTTCGGAAAGGTCGTATTCCCCGCCGTCCATGTTGACGGTGAGCGTCCGATCCGCAGGCAGCGTCTCGCGCCACTGATCGTACAGGCTCTTGAGCTCATACACGTACATGAGGTCCAGATTGTCCTCATACTCGCGCCCGCGCTTTCGCATGTGTTCGAGAATCGTCTGAATTGAGCAGTCGAGATAGATAAATTTGTCAATCTGCGGCATCAGAGAATCGATGCCGGACGCGAGCTTCTCAAGCGTGTCAAACTCCGCCTGCGTGAGGTCTCCCTGGTCCAGCCGGTAGCGCGCGATGACGAGGTTCTCCAAAAAGCACCGGTCGAAGAAGAACAGCTCTGTTTTGGCATTCTCCGGCTTCCACGCCGGATCGTCAAAGTACAGCGACAAAAAGCTTACCTGCGCGTGGAAGGTCCAGCGTTTGGAATCCGCGTAGTAGTCGCAGATGAAGGGGTTATCCTGCGGGCGCTCCTCGTGGAACGACGCGCGCGCGCCGAAATGGTCGAGAAGCCTTCCGAGCATCGTGGTCTTGCCGGAGCCGACCGTGCCGCAGATGGCGATGTATTTCATGCCCGCGCCTCCCTTCGCCTGATTTCGCCGTGTCAACAGCGCCTATCATACCGCAAAGGCGGACGCTTGGCAAGTTGGCAAAACGCTGAAAACTTGACGCCCGGATGGCAGGACGCGGGTCAGGATAGGTGCGAAAACCGTTCTGCGCCGGTCGTTTTTACCCAGCGAAGCAGCAGCGCGTCGAGCGCAAAAAAGACCGCGCAGAAGCCAAGCAAAAACGCCTCGGCGCTTACAAGCTCTGCCAGCCACATCAGCCACAGCGCGCCGGTAGCCAGAATGACGCCCCAGCAAAGAAGCATGGTGAGCATCGTCGCCCAGCCCTGCTTGACTGCCTGCGCCTCGTTCGTCCAGTCGAGCTTCGCGTGCAGAACACCCTCGCGCAGTCCCAGCAGATTCACAAAGCGCGCAAATAAAACGCCTGCCGCCAGAACAAGCGGCGCCCGGTCTGTGACGCTCGCGCAGCATATGCCCGCGACCGCCGCAGTCGGAAGCGTCAGAGAATCCGCCATACGCAGCTTGGAGAGCAGCACCTGACAGCCGGAGACGGGCATCGACTGCAAAATCCAGAGATTTTTGCCCTCGAGTGAGACAGAGCTTGGCGTGAAGAGCGTCGTGCCCAGCATGCCGCAGATGGCGAGCAGCAGAAACACCGGCACCGATGCGGCAAGTTCGGGCAGCTGCACCGCAAGATCCAGAATTGCCGCGCGCCGGATCACCAGCGCCGCCGCGCCTACCAGCAAAAACAGAACGCCCATACCGGCGTTGAGCAGATACGTGGGGCTAGCCCACAGGCGGCGAAATTCCCGCCGCACGAGCGCCCTGTCCGGGCTGGAGGTTTCGAGCGTCTTTTCTTCATACCGGATTTTTGCCGCGCCGCGCTTTGTGGTGACGATGCGGATGAAGCTGCGGCTGAGCACCCAGTACATGAGCGCAAACGGCAGCAGCAGCGCCAGCAGCGACCACAAAAGCGCCAAGGCGTTTCCCTGCGCCATCGCCCGACCGAGCCAGAACAGAAGTTTCGCGCCCGCAAGAGATTCGGCGATTGCCGCGCCATTTTGCGCCAGCTGCTCGATATATCCGTTCATCCGGAAAATGACGGCGAAATACGCGCCGAGGAAGACCACGGAGCCAATGACCGTCACCAGAGACTTGCGGCGCAGACGGCTTGCGAGCAGACTCAAGCCCCACGCCAGAAGGCTCGTCACCGCCAGAGAGAAGAAGTCCAGCGCCGGCAGCAGCAGGACAATCGACACCCAGCCCAGCACCGGAAGCGCCGCCGCCTGCGCCCAGGCAAGCGCTGCCGGAACTGCCACAACCAGCCCGAAAATCAGGTTCAAAAGCCACAGCGACGCCATCCGGCTCGCCAGAATCGCGCGCGGGGCAATCGGCATGGATAAAAGCAGCTCGTTGTCCTTCGCCTCATAGAGCTGCGCCTTCGCGGTAAAGACGCTGCCGAACACCATCAGCGCAAACGCCATGATTGCATACATCGCGAAATAGAGCCAGCCGAAGCCTTCGTGCGCATAGATGCCGGCAATTGCAGAAAAGCTCGTGTAAAACAGCATGCCGAACGCCGCCAGCGCGTAGAGCATAACCGCCAGCATGCCGATTTTCTGCACCTTCGACTGCCGCCTGCGGCTGCGCGACGCGCCGGTGAAGTAGGCGCCGAAAGCGGCAAGGCGGACCTTCAGAAGCGCTTTGAGCATCATTTTTCCGCCTCCAGTTCCAGAAAGACCGCTTCGAGCGACTGGTCGCCCTTGACCTCGTCCATCGTGCCGGAGGCAATGAGCCTGCCTCTGCGGATGATGGCGACGCGGTCGCACAGCTTTTCCGCAACCTCCAGCACGTGCGTCGAGAAGAAGATGGCGCCGCCGCGCTGGCAGTGCTCGTGCATCAGCTCCTTGAGAAGATGCGACGCGGTCGGGTCAAGCCCGACAAACGGCTCGTCCATGATAATCAGCTTCGGCTCGTGCAGAAACGCCGAGATGATCGCAAGCTTCTGCTTCATGCCGTGCGAATAGCCGGACACCGGCTGCGCCAGATCGTCCGTCAGATCGAAAAGCGCCGCGTACTGATGAATCCGGCGCTGGCGGTCCGCCTGGGATACGCCGTAAATGTCCGCCACAAAGTTGAGATACTGAATGCCGGAGAGAAACTCATAGAGATCGGGGTTATCCGGGATATAGGCAAGGCTTTTCTTGCAGGCGATGGGGTCCTGCGCGACGGATGTTCCGGCAATTTCGATGCTGCCGCTGTCTGGCGTCAGAATGCCGCAGCAGGCCTTGATGGTCGTCGTCTTGCCTGCACCGTTGTGCCCGATGAAGCCGCAGATTTCGCCCGGGGCAATGTGAAGCGACAGATCGTCGACGGCGGTTTTATCGCCGAAGGTTTTGGTCAGATGGCTGATGGTGAGCATAGCTCTCGTCCTTTCCGCTTGCGTTCTTTTCCGATTAGACGAATTCGAGCGGGTTTTGTTCCCGTTCATGAGAATTAGCACTCGAAACCAACGAGTGCTAAAATTCACAGTCCGTTCATAAAAGAAAGCAGATTTGTTCATAATCCGGGGGTATGCTGGAAGCATAAAAAGAAAACAAAGGGGAGCTGCAAAAGGTTCCCGTTCAGGAGGTAAATGAATATGTTAGTACCTTATAACCGCAAGAATCATTCCGTATACAACCCGTTCCAGGATTTCGACGATCTGGAAAGAGCCTTCTTCTCCGACCGTTCGCTGGGCGAACTGAAAACCGATATCAAGGACACCGGAGACAGCTACACGCTGGAGGCTGATCTGCCCGGCTTCAAGAAGGAAGACATCCACGTCGATGTAAAGGACAACACCCTGAGCATCACCGCCGAGCGTCATTCCGAGTTTGAGCAGAAGGAAAAGAAGAACAGCTTCCTGCGCTGCGAGCGTTCGTTCGGCTCCTACAGCCGCAGCTTCGATATCAGCGGCATCGACTGCGCGAACATCAAGGCAGGCTACAAGGACGGCGTCCTGACCCTGACTCTTCCGAAGCAGAAGAAGGAAGAGCCCACCGGCCACAGACTCGAAATCGAATAATCCCGAGATACCAGAATCCCCGCCTCTGACATGGAAGCGGGGATTTTTTGCTTAGATGCCGGTCCGGACGTAATGCTCTTCCTTCTTTTTTTCCACACGCGCTTCAATCTCGGCAGGAATTTTAGTGCTCAAATAGCGCCAGCCGGATTTGATTTCGCGGATAATCAGCACGATCAGGCACGTCACGGGGCACAGACTCATCAGCACCAGCAGCACCAGATCGAGCGCGGCGTGGTCCTCTGTATACCGCGCGGCGTTCTCCCAGTAGGGGAAGATGACGCCCGCCGTGTTCATCGAGCGCTCGCCGAACTGCGAAACGACGGTCAGCAGACTCTTGAGGCTGTAGCGGTCCGTGTTCTGTACGAAGACGCTTACATCCTTCGTCGGGAAGCTCTCGCGCAGAACGCTCAAGCCGAAGCCTGTGATCGGCTCTGCCATGACCAGCTCATAGCAGGAAATGCCGGGGTCTGTGTTCTCCTCACCGCCTGTGATATGGCGCATGGCGGAGTAGGAGATGAACATGCCTGCGCCGTCTGCGTAGGCTTTGCCGCTTGCCTTGTCTTTTTCGCGCGAGACAACGCCCGCGACTACATACGGCTCATTTTGAATCCAGACCGTCTGTCCGGCGACGTCGTAGCTGCCGAACAGCGCCCAGGAAAGCTCCTCGTCGAGAACGACGCGGTCATAGGTAAAGTCGCGGTTTGAAATATAGCTGCCGGAGCGAAGGGGCAGGGGGTGGAACAGGAAGAAGTCCCCGCCCACTCCGATGGTTTTTGCGGTATAGCTGACAGACGCGGTCGACACGGAGATATCGCGCGCGGTGGTCGACCAGGCGTCCTGATAGAGGCTGCCGTTTTCGGGCGTTTCGAGCGACGCATCGATGAATTTCTGCTGGAGCGTCTGATGGAAGGTTTCTACGTCCGTCTCGGTGATCGGCTGGTTTACAGGTTGGAACGCCGAGACCTGCACGAAGTTCTCCGTGCTTTGTCCCTTCCAGACCTCTGCGGCGGACTGCGTAATTAAAAGATGCGTCACGTGGTGCAGCTTGACCGCGAACACGATCGCCAGCGCCACCAGCACAGCATTCAGCAACAGCAGCGCCAGAAACCGCAGCGGAAGCGGCTTTCGCTGCCGTTTGCGCGCAAATTTGCCGCCGCTCATCCGTTCTCCGCCAGGCGGACCTGGGTGCCTGCCTCGATGGGCTTGGTCGACGTGGTAATGACGAACTCGCCCGAGCCGATGCCGGAGACGGCAGAGCTCTTATCGTCGCTTGCCAGCACCTGCACATCGACGCGCGTGGCGGTGTAGCGGGTGGAAAGCGGGGTGGATTTCGACACGATTGCCAGCACGAACGAGCCGTTGTTGTCTGTCCGGATGGCAGACGTGGGGACAATGGCGTCATAGCTTGCGCTCTGCTGCCCGATGGCGAGGGTGATGTTGCTGTCCGGCTGAATGTCGCTGCCGGTGAGTCTAAAGGTCAGCTGGCGGTTTTTCTGCGGGTTCTGCGGGTCGTTGCCGATGGTCTCGAGCGTTGCGGTGGCGTCTCCCCAGTAGTTGACCAGCTCTGCGGTGTCTCCGACTTTTACCTTCTTCGCCTGCTCGTTGGTGATGGAAATTTTCACCGTGAAGCCGCGGTCGGTCTGGTTGATGGTGGCAATGGCGGTGTCCGCGCTTGCAGTATCGCCGGCGGTGACGGTGACGGAGGCAATCGTGCCGCCGACCTTCGCCGTGACCTCCTGCGCGTCGGCGTCCTTCGTGAGCTTTTCGATGTTCGCCTTTGCTTCTTCGATTGCCTTCTTTGCCGCCTGCATGTCAAGTGCGGCGGTGTCGCCCTTGTTCATCTCAAAGAGCTTGTCCTCCAGCGCGGTCTTCGCCGTCTTCACGGTCTCTGCCGCCGAAGAAGCCGATTCCAGATCAGAAATAACATCTGCCTGATCTTCAACCTGCTCGGCAAGTTCGTCTGCATGCGCTTTCAGCCGCTTAATCAGATTCTCCTGCGACTCTACCGTGTTTTTTGTGCTGGTAAGGTCTCTGTTTGCTTTTTTCAGCTTTGCGTTGGCAGTATTGATCTTTTCGTTCAGTTTATCAATCTGTTCCTGCGTCGAAATAGGGGTTTCTGTATTGTCCAGCTGCTTTTCAAGATCCCTGATTTCTTCTTCCAGTTGTGCTTTGTCGGTAAGATATTTTGTCCACTGATCATATGCAATTTTAAGTTCAGCAGCTCTCTGAACGGCTTCCGCTTGCGTATACCCCTTTTTATTCATAAGGGCATTTGCGAGATTTTCTTCTGTAGCGGCATTTCCACTGAGAAGTTCATCAGCTTCGTCATAATCGCTCTTATAAATTGCGTTATCAGCCAGAAGCTTATTGAGTTGTATCTGCCGTTTTTCGATGGCATCTCGCGGACCACCGGTTGTGTTGCCGCCAGTCGTTTGAAGCTCTTTTATCTGTTCTTTGTAGCCATCAATTTCTGTCTCAAACGAAGCAATCTGAGCTTCTAAGGTTGCAATATTTGCTTTTGCGGTCGTATAGTCCTCATCTGCCTGTGCTTCGGCAAGCGCCTCGTCCGCGTCTTTCTTGGCGCGGTCAAGTTCCTTCTTTTTTGCGTCAGCTTTTGCTTTCGCGGTGGCGATCTGGCTGGCATCCATGGAACTGTACTGGCTATAAATCGTCAGCGCTTCGTTATAGGCGTCGCGCAGCTTCTGCACGTCGCGGTCCTCCTGCGCCGAATCGTTCGAGGCGGTGATCAGGCTCTTCTGGTAGTCCAGCTCCTTCGCCTCGAGGTCTGTCTTCGCCGCTTTCAGCTCGTCTGACTCCTGCGCCTCCAGGACGAACAGCACGTCTCCGGCATTGACCGCCTGCCCGACCTTGCACTTGACGCTCTCGATCTTTCTCGACTGCGCGAGCTTGACGTTGTAGGTCTCGTTGGCGGTGATGGTGCCCGAGGCGCGGATTTTTGCGTTGATCGTGCCCTGCGTCACCTGCTGCGTCGCAACCTCCGGGAGGGATGCGTTCATGATGGTATTGGAGAAGAAGGTCAGCACCAGCAGCACCGCCAGAAAAATAATTGCCGCGGTCTTGACCCATTCGCGTCTTTTGACATTCGTATCCATAGTTCCCTATCCTTTCACGGAGCCTGCGTAAGTAATGCCTTCCACGAGATATGCCTCGCCATGCAGGAACATCAGAAGTCCCGGCACCATGTAAATGACCGCCGCGGCAAATGCAATGCCGATCTCGCCCGCGTTGATCTGCGACAGATACACGGAAAGCGGCTGCTGCGAGGCATCGGGCAGCAGAATCAGCGGCTGCTCGACCATGTTCCAGTAGTCGATGAAGACCAGAATGGCGATGGAATACAGTGCGCTGCGGCACTGGGGAAGGCAGATGTTCCAGAAAATGTGCCACTCGCCCGCGCCGTCGAGCTTCGCCGATTCAATCAGCGAAGCCGGAATCCGGCGCATGGACTTGGTGAGCAGAAACACCGAAAACGGCGCAAACGCGCCCGGCAGAATGATTGCCCAGCGGGTGTTGAGCAGTCCCAGAAAATCCGAGACCAGATAGTTTGGCACCAGCGTCACCTGATAGGGCATGAGCATCAGAATGACGTAGGCAAAGAAGATGGTGTCCCGGATTTTGCCGCGCCATCGCGTGAAGCCGTAGGCGGCGACAGACGCGACCGCCAGCTGCGCCAGCACGATCGGCGCGACCAGAATCACCGAGTTCCAGAATTTATAGAGGAAATCCGGGCTTTTCAGCAGCACCGTAAAATACTGCGTGAAGCTTACTTTGTCCGGGATGAATTTCAGATTGATTTTGTCCTTGATGTAGCTCTTGCCGTCGGTCGCGTTCTGAAACACCTGCCCGTAGTTGGCGGTGATTTCGCTCTGCGTCATGAACGAGTTCGTGATTGTGAGTACCGTCGGCATCAGGAACAAAAAGGCAAACACGGCGGCAAGCACGGTGAGCATGCCGCGGGAGAAATAGCGCTTTTTCCGTCTCATCCCTCCACGTCCTTTCCAAAGTAGTTTTCGATGGCGAACAGAAGGGCAATGAGCGCGATAATTACGATTGCCAGCATGATCGCCGCAGCGGACAGGCGCTGGTAATCGAGGTTCTTGTTGTACATGTTGTTCATGAAATGCTGGAGCATGTAAAGTCCCTCATAGGGATAGTCGCCGGATAGTAAGTAGATCTCGCGGAAGACCTTGAAGGAGTTGATGATGGACAGAATCGTGACGAACAGAACCGTCGGCGATAAGTAGCGGAGCTTGATGTGGAAAAACTGATAGACTTTCGACGCGCCCTCGACCTCCGCGACCTCGAGAAGCTCCTTGGGAATGTTGTTGAGCGCCGCCATAAATAAAATCATGTTGTAACCGAGGTTCTTCCAGAGAAACAGCAGCACGATGACCACCATGCAGTAGTCCGATTTGAGCCAGTCGATCGCCTTCACGCCGAAGACGGAGAGAAACTCGTTGACCACGCCGTTCGAGTGAAAGAGAACCTGCCACACGAGAATGATCGACGCCACGGGAACCATCATGGGGCTTAAAAAGAAGGTGCGGAACTGGCTTTTGAACGGAATCCGGCACTCAAGCATCAATGCCAGCACCAGCGCCAGCACCACTGCCAGCGGAACGGAAAGCCCCGAAAAAACCGCCGTATTTTTGACGGCGATCTGAAACGCGCCGTTGTTCCAGACGTTGATATAGTTCTTGAGTCCCACAAAGCTGTGGTCCAGCGCGCCTGCGATAAACGAATAATAGATGACTACGCAGAACGGCGCGACGAAGAACATGAGCATGCCGAGAAAGCTCGGACCCGAGAAGCACAGGGATGCCAGAAAGTCCCGGATTTTCACGTTTACGCCGTTCCATATTTTTTTTGCCTGCTTCACGCTTCGGTCCTTTCTGTATTTTGGAAAAATTCACGTGTCCGGAAGGACAGCGCAAGCTGCCCTTCCGGATTGGTTTTGTTTACGACTGCTCGGCGACGTAGAGGTTGACGCGCGACTGAATCATGTTCGCCGTGTCGTCGAGGCTCTTTTCGCCCGCGAAGTATGCGGCCGCCTCGTCGGAGATGATGTTCAGGATGCTCTCGTCATAGCCGTAGACCGCAGTGGTGGCGTTGATGAGATCGAGAATCTGGTCGGCCTGCTCCTGGCTCATCGCGTAGATGCTGATCGAGCCGTCTTCGTTGACGCCCGAGCCGCCGATCACGACCGTGCTGGCTGCCGTCTCCGTGGTTGCGGCGAACGCCACGCCGCCGCCCGCGTCAGTGGTATAATAGGTCATCTTCGGGATGCGGATGGGATTACCGTTTTCATCCTTCACGACGTTGCCGTTCTCGTCGGTCTGGTATTCCTCAGTCATGGCGTCTTTCATCTTCTGGTCAAACGCTTTCTGGTTGATCGGGAAGTTCCAGACGTTGTAGCCCGACTGATAGTCCTCGGTGAGGAACTGCTTCATGAAGTTCCACGCCGCGGTCTTGTCCGCGCAGGTCGAGGAGATGGCAATCGAGCCGTCAATCTGGAAGGTGTGGTTCGATGTGCCGTCTTCGGACGGATAGCCGACAAACTTCACGCCGCCGTTGTAGCCGGTCAGCTGGTAGAGCATATCCTCAAAGCTCGAAACGTACATGTCGGTCATGAGCTGCTTGCCGGCATTCATGCGGTTCTGCGCCGAGTCGTTTTCCTCGTCGGTGGCGTTCTCCCAGTCATAGGTCTCGGGGAACTGGTTGGCAAACTCCAGAAGCGCCTTGAATTCGTCCGAGTCAAAGTGCGCGCTGCCGTTCTCCCAGTCGACAAAGGCGTCGATGTTGCGGGAGATGCAGGTCTGGAGAATGTCGGACTTCGTGCGGTACACGTCGAAGACCGACGCGCCGTCCTGGAGCTTCGTCATGGCGTCCTTGACTGCCGCGAGGTTCCAGGTGTCATAGTCGCCCGCGACCTTGTCGAGCGCGATTGCCGTGCTGACTGCGAACGTGCTCGGCAGCTGATAGAGCTTGCCGTCCGCGCTTTCCAGCGCCTTAAGCACCGGCTGGACGAAGTCTTCGCGGCTCAGGTCAGCGTCTGCGTCAATCAGCTCGTAGAGATCTGTCAGGAAGCCCTTCGCCGCGTACTGCTCAACGGGCATGCTGTAGGTGTTGATGTCGATCATGTCCGGAAGCTTTCCGGAGAGCATCTCGGTGTTGAGCTTCTGGATGCCGGCATTGTAATCGTCGTCGGTGTTATACTCGGAGTAGTCGCGCACGACGATGCGGTGGGTGTTGCTGGCGCGGTTGAACTTGACGATCGCGTCGCGCATGTTCCAATCCAGATACATGCACGCGAAGGTCAGGACCGTCTTGTTGACGACGCTTGCCGCGTCGACGCGCGTCATGACGATCAGCTGCATGTTGTTTTTCTGCGCCTGATCATCGTAGCTGCTCTCGAACGCAATCACGCGCCCGTCTGGCAGGATGGAGTAGGAATTGATATTGTTGGAGTTGATGTCGCACTCGATCCAGTCAATCACCTTATCCTTCGTGTCGGTGTCGAATTTATAGCCGTAGATGTTGCCGTTGTAGTCGTAGTAGATATCGTACACATCGTCGCCGGGGAAGAAGCTGTAGGCGGAGTCGGGCAGCTTGACGGTGTCGCCCGTAAGCTTGCCGGTGGCAGGGTCGATCTCCTGGAAGACGCGGCCGCTCTCTTCCGGCTTTGCCTCATCGTTCTTGTAATAGCTCACGCCCACGACGCCGGCTTTCAGCTCGCACAGATCGCCGCCGTTTTCGCCCAGGTCAACGGTCGTCTTCTTGTTGCCGTCCTGGTCATAGATGTACACGCTCTGCCAGTCGCTGAGATAGACGTTGCCGCTGTTATCGACAAAGAAGCTCGAAACATAGAAGCTGTTGCCGTTTTCATCGGTCTGGCTGAACTCGATGCGCTTGATCTCCTTGCCGTCGGCATCGAGGTGCAGAAGCCCGGTCTTGTTTTCGCCCTCTTCGTAGTAGTTGTACATGCTGTCGTCCTCCGCCAGATCCGCGGGCGGATTGTAGCGGTAGGTATAGCTGTTGTAGATTGCCCAGAGCGTGCCGTCGGCTCCGGCCTGAATGGTATTGAGATCCGTGCTTCCCATCCAGCCCTCAGGGACCTCGGGCAGCTGGAATTCGGTCAGCTCCGTGCAGTCGCCGGTCTCAACGTCCATCTTGAACAGCGCCGAGCGGTAGTTGTCGTACTCGATTTCCTCGCCGTTTTCGTCGGTGTAGGTCTTCTTGCCGTCGATGATTGAACCGGTGAAGTAGAGGTTCGAACCCGAGATCGTCGAGGTGTTCACATACTGAACGTTGTCGGGAATCGGAAGATATTCCGCCTGATAGGCGTACTTGCTGGTGCTTGCCGCCTTTTCATCGTTTGTTTCGGTCTTGGTGCCGGGATTATTGGAGGGATTTGCGGGGTCGGTCGTCTCGCTGCCGTTTTTGCTGCAGCCGGCAAACATGCCCAGCAGCATCACAAGCGCCAGCAGCGCCGCAATCACACGATACGTTTTCATAATTACTCCTTTCCAACGCGGAGATATTTCTCCACAGGTTGTGTACAGATTTCAGTTCAGCCCTATCATAGCAGGCTTCCGGAGAAGTTGAAAGCCCTGCGGGGCAATTTTAAGAAAATTTTAAGAGGTTTCTCCTTCCTCGACTGCCAGCGGCTGCGCCGGGAGGGTCAGGGTGACGGTGAAGGTATCTTCTGTCTGCCTTTTTTCAAAGGTTCCTCCCATCTGGCGCATGATTTTCTCGCAGATGCGAAGCCCGATGCGGTTGATCTCCACCTGCCCGGGGTTTTTCAGAATGGTATTCGACACGCAAAGTGTCAGCGCACCGCTCTCCTGCGCCACAAGAACGTGGATGGGCTTTGCCGGGTCTGCGTATTTGCAGATGTTGTCGGCAAGGTTGTCAAGAACGCGCTTGAAATACGAGGCGTCCACCTGAATCTGGCACGAGACCGGCTGCACCGCGCGGCGGATGGTATAGCCCTTCTGCTCCAGCATCACGATGCCCTCGCCCACCATCTGGTCGAGAAGCGCTGCGGCGTCGAAGGGCTCAAGCTGAATGGGAAGCTCCTGCGCACCGAAGACCAGAGAGTAGCGGAACAGCTCGTCGGTCAGTGTTTTGAGCTGCAGCGCCCGGCTGTAGGCAGCTTCCAGATAGCTTTTCATCTCTTCCGGCGAGCGGTACTGTCCGCTCAGCGCCAGATCGAGATAGCCCAGCAGCGCGGTCAGCGGATTTCGGATGTCGTGGCTCATGGCGGAGATCAGGCTCTGGTTTTTTTCCAGCGCCTGCTGCTGCTCGTCGGTCTTTTTGAGAATCGACTTGCGCATCGACTCGACGCTCTCAGTCAGCCGCGCCAGCTCGTCGTCTCCGCTTGCCGTGAGCTGCAATTGCAGATTCCCGTCTCCGATCTGCTTCACCTCCTCGGAAATTTCCACAATCGCGCGCGTGATGCGCCGGTTGTAGATCAGCATGAAGATGGCAAACATGACGCATGCGAGCGCAATTGCACCGATCTGCACGCCGTCATAGAGCTTTGCCTCGGAAAAATCGTAGACCACCGCCTGAAACACACCGTCTCGGAGATACACCGGGTAGGTGATCACATCATACAGATCGTCCAGACTTTCCGTGCCGGAGCTTTCCTCGTCGATGCCCCACCAGCCGGCTTCCAATGCCAGGCGGCGGTCTTTATACAATAAAATATAGGTGTCGTCCTGCGAGATTGCCCAGCGGGAGATCATTTCGGTGTCGCGCGAGGAGAGGTTGAACTCCCGCGCGTAGGTCTGAAAGGACGAGACCGTGGCAAGATTTCTCTGGTTCTGCGCCTCCGCGCTCATGTATACGCGCTCAATGAACGCCTGCCCGATGGCGTCGGTCAGAAGATAGATGCCGATGGCGGCAAGCAGCGCGGCAAGCATGGTCGCAAGAAGCTTTCGGTGCAGCGTGCGAAGACGTGGTTTTTTTCCGTTAGTCAATCTGATACCCCTTCCCCCAGATGGTCCGGATCAGGCGGGGATTTGCCGGGTCGTCCTCGAGCTTCTTGCGCAGGTTCACGATATGTACCATCACGGTGTTGTTGGACGCCGGCATATATTTTTCGTGCCATACGCCCTCGTAGATCTGCGCGACCGACACGACGCTGCCGCGGTGGTCGACCAAAAACTGCAGAATCGAAAATTCCGTCTCCGTCAGCTCCAGCGCCTCGCCGCCGCGCAGAATGCGCCGGTTTTCCTCGTCGAGCACGACGTCGTTTTTGAGCTGCTTGCCTGTGACCTTGCCCTTGTAGACGCGGTAGCGGCGGATGAGCGAGTCGACCTTCATCAGAAGCTCCCCGTGAGAAAACGGCTTTGCCAGATAGTCGTCGCCGCCGGACTGATATGCTTCGAGCTTATCCTGCTCCTGCGTTCGTGCTGTGAGGAACAGAATCGGCGCGCTGCTGATGCGGCGGATCTCTTTACTTGCCTCGATGCCGGATAGCTCGGGCATCATGATATCGAGAATGATCAGGTCCAGCTCCAGATCCTGCTGCGCCGCCTGCACGGCAAGCCGCCCGTTCGGCGCCTCGGTCACGTGATAGCCGCGTCCTTCCAGCAAAATGCGGATGATGCGGCGGATATCCGGCTCGTCGTCTACAACGAGAATGCGGATGCTCTGGTCCATGAAATCCCTCCAAGCTGCGTTTGCGTTTTTCCCATTGTATCACACGCCGCCGGCATTTTTGCGGATTTTAAGAATTTTTAAGATCATGGACATTTGGAAAACTTCTGATATAATGAAGATATCCCCAAAGAATATCCCCCGAGAAGGAGGCTTTCATGGACATTCTATATGAGGATGCGCGCATCCTCGTGTGCATCAAGCCCGCAGGTGTGGTCTCGGCAGGAGACGACGAGGGCAGCATGATTGACCTGCTGCGAAAAGAGCTTTCCGACGCGCACGCCTGTGTGCGCTCGGTCCACCGGCTCGACGCGCAGGTTTCGGGGCTGATGGTCTTTGCCCGCTCGCAGGCGGCAGCGTCCATTCTGTCCGAACAGGTGCGCACGCGCGAATTTGAAAAAGAATATCTCGCCGCAGCCCATGGGCGCTTCAAGGAAAGCGCCGGGCAGATGGAAGACCTTCTGTGGTATAACCGCTCGCTGCGCAAATCGCGCGTTATGCAGGAGACCGGCAAGGACGTAAAGCGGGCGCTGCTGTCCTACGAGGTTCTGGCGTATTGCGAAGACCGGGACGTTTCTCTTGTCAGAATCCGGCTGCACACCGGAAGAACCCATCAGATTCGCGTCCAGTTTGCATCGCGCAGCCATGCGCTGCTCGGCGACCGGAAGTACGGCGCGGGCGAACAGGACGGCTGCCGGATTGCGCTCTGGTCTTACAAGCTCTCGTTTCTGCACCCGCAAAGCGGGCAGCCGATCGCATTTTCCGCAGCGCCGCCCGCGGTTTCTCCCTGGAATCTGTTCAACCTGTCTGAATTGTCATAATATTTTTGTATTTTCTAACGAAAATGTTGCATTTTACGAGGACACGGTCTATAATACCGCTTGCACTGTCTCCCGAACTGCAGGACAGTGCAAGGCTTATGATAGGATAAGGAGGGAACTGCCATGGCAGCTTCCATTGAACAGGTCAATATGACCGAGGGCGCGCTTTTGCCGAAGGTCCTTCGGTTTTCTCTTCCACTGGCGGCGACGGGCGTTCTGCAGCTGCTGTTCAATGCGGCGGACGTGATTGTCGTCGGAAAATTCGCCGGGGCGACAGCGCTTGCCGCAGTCGGCGCAACGACGGCGCTCATCAACCTCCTCGTCAACGCCTTCATGGGCATCTCCGTCGGCGTCAACATTCTCGTTGCGCGCTATCTCGGCTGCCGCGAAGATGAGCGTGTACGCGCCTGCGTCCACACGGCGTTCGCTCTGAGTTTGCTGCTGGGTCTGGTCGTGATGGCCGCGGGGCTGACGCTCTCGACGCCGATGCTGGAGCTGATGAAAACGCCCAAGGACGTGCTGCCGCTGTCGAGTCTCTATCTTCGCATCTATTTTCTCGGCATTCCCGGCACCATCATGTATAACTTCGGCGCGGCACTTCTGCGTGCGTTCGGAGACACCAAGCGCCCGATGCTGTTTCTGACGATCTCCGGCATCGTCAACGCCTGCCTGAATCTCTTTTTCGTCATCGTGTGCGGCATGAGCGTCGACGGCGTTGCGACCGCAACGGTCATCTCGCAGTATATTTCACTTTTCCTCGTCGTGCGCTGCCTGCGCAGAAGCGAGGGACTGAGCCATTTGGAGCTGAAAAGCATCCGGCTGGACCGGGAAGAGTCTCTGCGCATGATTCAGATTGGACTTCCCGCGGGTTTGCAGAGTACGCTGTTCAGCATCTCAAACGTGTTGATTCAAAGCTCGGTCAACTCCTTCGGCGCAAGCGTCGTTGCGGCAAACACCGCAGCTGCCAGCATTGAGGGCTTTGTCTACACGGCAATGAACTCCGTGTTCCACGCTGCCATCACCTTCACCAGCCAGAACCTCGGCGCGGGAAAAATCGACCGCATCAAAAAGGTGCTCACCGCCTGCCTGACGACGGTTCTGATGATCGGGCTTCCGCTGAATCTGATCTGCTATCTCTTCGGGCCGAATCTTCTTTCCATCTATGTCTCCAGCGCCGACGCGACATATGAGCACGTCATCCACTACGGCGTCATCCGCCTGCACCGCATCGGCTGCATCTATTTCCTGTGCGGCATCATGGAGGTCATGTGCGGCATGGTGCGCGGGCTCGGAAAATCCTGGCTGCCGATGTTCGTCACGGGCGTGGGCGCGTGCCTGAGCCGGATCATCTGGATCTATACGATCTTCCAGGTGCACCACACGCCGGAGGTTCTCTATTCCTCCTATCCCATGAGCTGGATTTTAACGCTCAGCATGCACGCCGTCTGCTTCTTTGTGATCTATCGCCAATATGAACGAAAACTGGCGGGGAATACGCCCGCCGCAACCTGAAAGGAAGGATTTTATGCGCGTTATCGACATGGCGGATATCATCCGCGCCATGCAGAATGAAACCCAGTTTGTTCTGCGCTGCGAAGAGGTGTTCCACGACAAGATCAGCTCCGCCTGCGCGTCCATCCTCTCGGCGCAGCCCAAAAAGCCCTTCGTCTGCCTGACGGGTCCCTCCGGCTCGGGCAAGACGACGACCGCCATGCGCCTGAAGGAGTATCTGGAGAATCTCGGCGTAAAGGTGTGCCTGCTGAGCATGGACAATTTCTTCCTGCCGCTGGACCAGCGCCCGCCGGAGGCAACCGACTGGGAGTCTCCCTATTGCGTCAACCGTGAGCTGCTGCTCGACACCGTCGATAAACTCAGCCGCGGCGAGACGGCGCAGGTGCCCTGGTACGATTTCAAGGCGAACAAAACCGGCGGCTACACCCCCATGGAGGGAAGCCGCGAGGCAATCATCATCGCCGAGGGCATCCACATGCTAAACCCCCTTCTCTTTGACCCCATGCGCTCGCGCGCAACGGGCATCTATGTCGCGCCGCGCACGAGAATCATCACCCCCGACGACCGCATCGTCAAGCCTGAGCAGGTGCGTGTGGCGCGGCGCATGATCCGCGACTATCTCTCGCGCGGCAGGACGCTGCGTGAAACGATTGAGCGCGCGCAGTCGGTCGATCAGGGCGAGGTGCAGTATATCGCCCCCAACAAGCCGAATGCCTCCATCCACATTGACACCTTCCACGACTATGAGCCGTGCATCCTGACCAAGTACCTGCGCGAGATTCCGAAGTTCTCGGAAGAGCTGACGCCGGAATTCATGCGCGCGCACGGACTGGACATTCTCATGGATGTCGTCCGGGAGCTGCCGCCGCTGACCACGGGCTATGTGCCGAAGGATTCCATTGTCCGCGAATTCGTCGGCGGGAGTATTTTCAAATATTGATTGCAAAACCGCCGGAACGTATTTCCGGCGGTTTTTTCGATTTTTTCGAAAAAATTCCGGATTTCCGGTTGACATTTCTCCGGACCTCCGGTATAATAGTCCAGCTTGCGTAATGCAGGCAATCCTTGCCGCAGAGGGATTCTGCGGCCATAAGTCCAAAAGGAGGTGCAACATCATGGCAAAGCTTTCCGCAAAGTATGAGATCCTCTATATCATCGATCCCGCGCAGGGTGAAGAGGGTATCGCGGCTCTCGTGGAAAAATTCAAGGGCATCGTGGAGAACCACGGCACGCTCACCAGTGTTGACGAGTGGGGCAAGCGTCACCTTGCATACCCGATCAACGACCTGACCGAAGGCTACTACGTCTACATGACCTGTGACGTCACGCCCGACATGCCCGCAGAGCTCGATCGTGTGTTCAAGATCACCGACGGCATTCTGCGCTCGATCATCGTGGCTGTCGAAGAGTAAGGAGGACTCACATGCTGAACCATATCGTTCTCATGGGTCGTCTTACCCGTGACCCCGAGCTGCGCCGGACCGGCAGCGGCGTCGCGGTCGCGTCCTTCACGCTCGCTGTCGACCGCGATTTTGCAGCGCAGGGCGCGGAGAAGGAAACGGATTTTGTTGATATCGTTGCATGGCGCAACACGGCGGAGTTTGTCAGCCGCTACTTCACCAAGGGGCGTATGGCTGTGGTGACGGGCAGGCTTCAGATCCGCAACTGGACCGACAAGGAAGGCAACAAGCGCCGCTCGGCAGAGGTCGTGGCAGACAACGTCTACTTCGGCGACTCCAAGCGCGATGGCGCCGCTCCCGGCGGTTTCGACCAGACGCCGTCTTACCCGCAGGCGCCCGCCTATCAGGCTCCGGCAAATCCTGCGCCCGCTGCGTCCGGCTTCTCCATGCTCGAAGACGACGATTCCGAGCTTCCGTTCTGATCGGCTTTTTCCCAACGAATGTTTCCACAAGACAAGATAGGAGGATAAATTATGGCAATGGCTAATGATCGTGTCCATCCTCGCAAGCGCAAGAAGGTTTGCTCGTTCTGCGTCGACAAGGTTGCCCACATCGATTTCAAAGACACTGCGAAACTCCGCCGTTACCTGTCTGAGCGCGGCAAGATCCTGCCCCGCCGCACGACTGGTACCTGCGCTGCTCATCAGCGTCAGCTGACGGTCGCCATCAAGCGCGCCCGCCACATCGCCCTGCTGCCGTACGTGGCAGAATAAAACACGCAAAAAAGTCCGTCCGGTTTCGGACGGACTTTTTTATGTTCGCCGAAAGCAGTAGCTTTCGGCGAGAGGGGATTGCGCCTTGACTGCGCGCAAGCGTTTCGCGCGCCGCGCGAAACGCTCACACTTGCAAGGCGATAGGTATCTTTCCGGTCGGCATAGCCGCCGGATAAGATGATTTTGATTTTATTTGCCGCCTGCGGGCGGCAAACTCTGCGAGGCGGATGCGGACGCACTGCCAGCGAAAAGGAGAACTGCCATGTTTTCAATGACGCTCATTTGTATGGGGAAGCTCAAGGAGAAGTTTTATATTTCGGCGGCGGAGGAATACAAAAAACGGCTGGGGGCGTTCTGCTCGTTTCAGCTGCTGGAGCTGCCGGAGTATAAGCTGCCGGAGGACCCGAACCCCACGCAGATTGCGCAGGGGCTTTCCAGGGAGGCAGAGCTGATTCGCACAAAGATTCCGAAGGGGAGCTTTTTCTGCGTGCTTGCGCCCGAGGGGAAGATGCTCTCTTCCGAGGAACTGGCGGGAAAGCTTTCCGATATCAAAAAAAGCGGCAGATCGAGCGTCTGCTTTCTGATCGGCTCGTCGTTCGGCGTGGATGCGGGGCTGAAAAAGCAGGCGGACGTTCTTCTCTCCATGAGCTGCATGACGTTTCCGCACCACCTTGCGCGCGTGATGGCGCTCGAGCAGCTTTACAGAGCCGAGTCCATCCAGGCGGGAACAAAATATCATAAATAGCAGCACGGCGGGCGCGGAAAATCTGGCGTCCGCCGCCTTTTGCGGGCATTTCCGGATCTTTTTTCTTGCCTTCGCTTCCTTTTTCCGTTAAAATAAAGGCGCGTGCCGTAAAGAAACGGTTACGTTTCCGCGCTTCGCGCCAATCTTTTCGGAAAGGATGCTATTATGAAGAAAACCGCCGCCTCCTCCCGCTCAGACCGGCAAAGCCCGGTGCTGCGCGGAGTGCTTCCTGCGCTGTGCGTGGTGCTTGCCGCGTTTGCCTTTGTTTCGCAGCCGCCGCGGGAGCTGCTGCACGGCTTCTGGCAGATCTTGATCTCTGATGCCGGGCTCATCACCGACCCTGCCGTCACCGGCGGCGCGGGCGCCGCGCTTCTCAATGCCGCGCTGGTGCTGGCGTTAAGTACGGCACTGGTCTATGCGATGCACCTTCCCGTGACGGGTCTGACATTTGCGTGCCTGTTTATGATGGCAGGCTTCAGCCTGCTGGGCAAAAACCTGCTGAACATTCTTCCCGTGCTGCTCGGCGGCTGGCTCTACGCAAAATTTCAGGGCGAGCCGTTCTCAAAATATATCTACCAGACGCTGTTTTCCACGTGTCTTTCCCCGCTGGTGAGCTTCTGGCTGGTGCATCTGCCCGGCTGGTGGTGCATTCCGGCAATGCTCTTTTCCGGCGTTGCCATCGGCTTTTTCGTGCCGCCCATCGCGGGCTATACAGTCAAGCTCCATCAGGGCTTCGATCTTTATAACGTCGGCTTTGCCGCGGGCTTTCTCGGGCTCGGCATCGCCAGCATCTGCAAGGGGCTGGGCGTTGAGTTTGTCACAGAACTCCAATGGGGCTTTGAAGACCACGAGACGTTTTTGTGGCTGCTGCGCGTGATTCTGCTGGGGCTTTTGCTCGCGGGCATCTATCTCGGCTGCCGCCGACCGCGCGATTATACGCCGCTGCTGCGCCATTCGGGCAGATCGGTTGCGGACTTTATCCTGATGGACGGCGCAGCGCCGACGCTGGTCAACATGGCGTTTACGGGCGGAATCGGGCTTGTGTACCTGCTGGCATTGGATCCGTTCGGCGTGCGGCTCAACGGACCGCTGGTCTGCTGCGTGCTGAGCATGACGGGCTTTGCCGCGTTCGGCAAGCACCCGAAAAATATTCTTCCGGTGATGGCAGGCGCGTGCCTTGCCAAGGCGCTGCTTGTCGCCGTGCCGTTCACCGCGCCGGGTCCGCTGCTTGCCGTGCTGTTCTGCACGGGGCTTGCGCCGATTGCCGGTCAGTTCGGCGTTTTCTGGGGCATGGTCGCAGGATTTCTGCACATGACCATCGTCCAGAACACCTCCATTCTGCATGGAGGCATGAATCTTTACAACAACGGCTTTGCCGCAGGATTGGTCTGCGTGCTGCTGCTTCCGATCATTGAAGCGCTGCGCAGCCGCTCGAAGGAGGAACCATGAAGCAACGACATCCGCAAGCCCGGCAGAAAATGAGCCGGATTATTGACGAAATCGGCGCGGCGCTGTTTGCCTGCGGCGCGACGGAGGTTTCCCTCCGGCTGAAAAAAGAACCGGAAGGACTGCGCCTTCTGGTTCAGAGTGATTATACTGCCGAAAATCGCCCGAAGCTCGAGCGGCTCTCGAAGCTCCTGCAGCCCGAAATCCGCGACCCGGCGCTTGCCGAAACATTCTGGGAGCTTGCAGGCGCCGATCTGGCGCACGACACGTCGGAGCTGGCGCTGGTCGGGCAGATTTTAGACGGCGCGCACGTTGCCATCGAGGACGCGGGCGTCAGCATGGACCTGTTCGTCGCCCGCTGAAACGCTCTGCCGCGAGGAAATCACAAGCGGCTGCCCCGTCACGGGGTGCGTAAGCTCCAGCCTTGCCGCCAGCAGCTGCTGGCAGAACAGCCCGTGCGTGCCGGAATAAAGGGCGGACGCGGGCGAGCAGTACTGTGGGTCTCCGAGAATCGGAAAGCCTGCCGCCTTGCAGTGCAGGCGCAGCTGGTGCGTCCTGCCGGTCACGGGGTTCAGGGCAAGGATGCTCGTCTGATGGTCGGACGAAATGACCCGGTAGCGGCTGACGGCGCGCTTTCCGCGCGGGTCGACCATGCGCAGAAGGCTTCCGTTTCCAAGCTTATAGACCGGCAGCGCAATTTCGCCCGCGGGCTGCTCCGGGCAGCCGAAGACCGAAGCCAGATAAGTCTTGTGAATCGCGCCGTCTTTCATCAGCTGGCAGAGCTTTGCGTGGATGTGCGCGTTTTTTGCCAGAAGGACCACGCCGAAGGTGTCGCGGTCGAGCCTTGTGACGGGGTGGATGCCGCAGGGCTGGTCTGTTCGCTCATAATAGCCCAGCAGCGCGTTTGCCAGCGTCCCCTCATTTTTGCGCGGTGACGGATGGACAAGCTGCCCGGCGGGCTTGTCGAGCGCGATCATGTACGCATCCTCATATAAAATATCGATCGGCAGCGCCTGAGGCAAGAAGCCCTCGGGCGCTTCTTCTATGCGCACGGTGATTTCCTGCCCGGGCTTGACGCGCGCGTTGGTGTGGACGGGCGCGCCGTCGAGAAAGAACGCATTCTGCCATTTGAGCCGCTTGACCAGCCCCGAGGAGAGTGCCAGTTCGCCCCGCAGGAAGCTCAACAGCTCCCCTTCGCGCTGCGCCGTATGGGAAAGCAGCATGCGCGCTCGCCTCCTTTCGGATTTTCCGGACGGTATCGTCCGGAATTTCTATATTCTACTGCAAAGCGCGGGCAATCGCAAGCGGTCTTTCATCCGGCACGCTCCGGCTTTTTTTCACAGGATGCCGGCGCTTCGTCCGGCGTGCGCGCGATGATGGACCGGTAGAGCTGGCAGCAGAAGACCGCCAGCAGCGGAAAAACGATCATTCCTGCCACACCCATCACGCGGTAGCCCACGTAGAGCGCTGCCAGCGTCACCACCGGCGGAAGCCCGAGGCTTCCGCCGAGCAGCCGCGGCTCAAGCGCCTGCCGTGTCAGTGCTGCCACCGCATACAACAGCAGCAGCCCCACGCCGCAGCGCGTGTCGCCCCGCAGAAACTGCGCCATGCTCCAGGGAATCAGCACCGTCCCCGTGCCGAAGACCGGCAGTGCGTCGATGATCGTAATGAGAAGCGCGAACAAAAGCGCGTACTCCACGCGCAGGAAGAAAAAGCCTGCCGTCAGAATCAGAAACGTTACGCCCATGAGCTTTCCTTGCGCCCGCAGCCACGCGCCGAGCGTCATGGACAGGTGCGTGCGTACCTTCGAGAGCTTCTGCCGCCAATCTTGCGGCACATGGCGGACATAAAGCGTCTGCAGCTGCGACAGCTGCGAGGAAAACATGAAGCTCGACAGAACTGCCGTTACCGCGCCGAGGACCAGATCCGGAAGCCGCCCCAGAAAGCCGGAGGCAAACAGAAAGAGCTTTTCATAGAGCTTCGCGCCCAGCGCCGCGCCGCTTTCAAAAAAGCTCGTCAGCCCCGCGCGAAGCCCGGAGCCGACGCCGTCCGGGAATTTGTCCGCGATGGCATACAGCCGCGTCTGCAGCGCCTTCGCCGGTTCTTCGAGCCGCCCAGCCAGCTCCGGCAGCTGGTGCAGGAACCCGCCGACCTGACGGCACAAAAGCCGGCACAGCAAAAATGCGCCTGCGCCGAACGCTGCGTAAAGCCCCAGCACGCACACGAACGAGCAAAGCCCGCGCGGAAGCCCGCTTTTCTTCTGCAAAACGCCGACCGGCTTTTTTGCCAGCTCCGCCACGGCAAGCCCGATGAAAAGCGGCAGCAGCAGCGGAAGCAGAACCGCCGCGAACAGCCACAGCCCCAGCGCCGCGCCCACGGCAATCAGCACCATGGTCCCCAGCTTTCTCGCGCGCAACACACAACACCCCCTTTGTACTTTTTTTCCGAAATTCCTCTTGCTTTTTTGTGAAGTATGATGTATAGTGGTCACAACAAGCGGACATATGCTTGCTTAGCAAAGACAAACGAGGTGAACATCATGGAAAAAGCCCCAAAATACTTCATCGTGGATTCCTCCGCGCTGCCCGAAATTTTCCGGAAGGTCGCAGAGGCGAAGCGCATGCTGGAAACCGGCGAGACCGACAAGGTCAACGTTGCCACCAAAGCCGTCGGCATCAGCCGCAGTGCGTTCTATAAGTACCGCGACTGCATCTCCCCGTTCCAGAATATGATGGCAGGACGCATTATTACCTTCCAGATGGTTCTGAAGGACAAGGCTGGTGTTCTGTCCTCGATATTATCCATTTTTGCCAATTGCGGCGCAAATATACTGACCATCAACCAGTCCATTCCGACCGGCGGTAAGGCAATGGTCACGATCTCTGCCGAGACAGGCGCGCTTGTCTGTCCGATCGAGGAATTGACGCGGCTGCTCAGTGAGACCCGCGGCGTCGTGCGCGCCGAGGCGGTCGCCGGATAAGAAGGAGGAAACGAATCTCATGCAGGCGTTTGAATATTGTGTCCCGACGCGGATCGTCTTTGGAAAAGACAGCGTGGAGAAGCTGCCCGAGCAGCTGAAAAAAAGCGGGGCAAGCCGCGTGCTTGTGGTCTACGGCGGGCACAGCGCAAAGAAAAGCGGTCTTCTGGACCGGGTGTTGGCGCTTCTTGGCGGCGCGGGCGTTTCGTATGACACGCTCGGCGGCGTGCAGCCGAACCCGCACCTGGGGCTGGCGCGCGAGGGCGTCAAAAAGGCAATCGCCATGGACGCGCAGCTGATTCTTGCCATCGGCGGCGGCAGCGTCATTGACACCGCGAAGGCAATCGCCCACGGAAGAGCAAATCCGGATATCGACATCTGGGACTTCTGGCTCGGAAAAAAGAAGGTCGAAAAGACCACGCCCGTCGGCGTCATTCTCACCATCCCTGCCTCCGGCAGCGAGACGAGCGATTCCGCCGTCCTCACCGACGAGACCATTTTGCAGAAGCGCGGGCTCAATACAGATTATAACCGCCCGGTCTTTGCCATCATGGACCCCACGCTCGCCGCGACGCTTCCCCGGCGGCAGGTCGCCTGCGGCGTGACGGACATTCTGATGCACACGTTAGAGCGCTATTTTAACCCGATTCAGGGAAACGAAACGACGATGCAGCTTGCCGAGAGCGTGCTGCGCGTGACGATTGCAAACGGACCTGCTGTGGTTGATAACCCCGGCGATTACGATGCGATGAGCGAGATTATGTGGTGCGGCAGCCTGTCTCACAACGGGCTGACCGGACTTGGCGGCGCGAAAGGTCTTTCGGTCCACCCGGTCAGCTTCGCGCTGAGCGAGAAATTTGACATCATCCATGCAGAAGCCCTTTCTGCGCTCTGGTGCAGCTGGGCAAGATACGTCTGCAAGGTCCATCCGGAGAACGAGAAGCTCTTTGCCCGCTTTGCCCGCAGCGTCTGGGATATTGCAGAGCCCAATATCCACAAGGCGGCAAACGCCGGCATCGACGCCTCCGAGGCGTATTTCAAGAGCCTCGGCATGCCGGTTTCCATCGGCGCGCTTTCCTGCGGCGTGCAGGATGCGGCGGGCGTCGAGGATCTTGCCGCACGAGTCAGCTACCATGGCACGCGCCGGGTCGGAACGCTGGTCAGTCTGGACCACGAGGCGCTGCGTGAAATCTTCGAAATGGCGAACCACTGAGGAGAACAGTCTATGAAGCATATTGCAATTGCCGGACTCGGCGTGGTCGGCGGCGGCGTGGCAGAGATTCTGCTGAAAAACGCGGCGCTGCTGGAAAAAAACGCGGGCGAGAAAATCGTCCTCAAGGCAATCTACACCAGAACCCCCAAGAAGGACGGTCCGTTTGCGCCGTACTTTGTCTCCGATTTTTCTGCCATCGAGCAGGACCCCGAAATTGATCTCGTGGTCGAAACCATCGGCGGCAGCACCGTGGCGCTCGATTTTGTTTCGCGTGCGCTCAAGGCGGGCAAGCACGTCGTCACTGCCAACAAGCAGCTCATTGCCGAGCACGGGCTCGAGCTGTTCGCGCTGGCTAAGGCGAACGGCGTGAATATCCTCTTTGAAGCGTCGGTCGCGGGCGGCATTCCGGTTCTCAATCCCCTCACCCGCTGCCTGGGCGCGAACGAAATCACCGAGGTTTCCGGCATCCTGAACGGCACAACCAATTACATTCTGACGCAGATGCTGGAAAACGGTGAGAGCTACGCCGATGCGCTTTCCAATGCGCAGCGTCTGGGCTACGCCGAGGCAGACCCCACCGCAGATGTCGAGGGCATCGACGCGGCAAGAAAAAGCTGCATCCTCTCAGGTCTTGCCTTCGGCAAGAACGTCAGCCCCGAGGATATCCACGTCGAGGGTATCTCGAAGGTCGACGCGCTGGATGCGGCGTTCGCGGAGTCCGGCGGCATGAAGATCAAGCTGCTCGGAAGAACGCTGCTGCAAAACGGCAAACGCTTCTGCTTCGTCAGCCCGCACTTCATCAAAGCTTCGGCGCTGCTGGCAGGCGTGAACGGCGTTTTCAACGCTGTGTGCGTCCGAGCAAGCGAGGTCGGCGAGGTGCTCTTTGCCGGACCGGGCGCGGGGCGCTATCCGACGGCAAGCGCCGTCGTCGGCGATATCATCGACATTGTGAAAAATCCGGGTCGTGTGCAGCCTGCCGGCTGGGACGCCTGCAACGAGGCGCCCGCAAGCTTCTCGCAGTTCCACGCGCGGTTCTATGTCCGCGTTCCGGAGGCAGACCGGGCGGCGCTGGAGCAGAAGCTCGGCAAAATCAGCTGGCTTCCGGCGCGCGCGGGCTTTATCGCCGGCATCACCGCGCCCATTGAGGCAGGGAAGGTTCTGTCCGGCGGTATACAGCCCGCATCCGCATGGCCCATTTTTGAATAAGCTCCAGGAGGGAAAACATGGCACGCATTGTACAGAAATTCGGCGGAAGCTCGGTCGCGAATGCAGAGCGCATCTTCCGCGTGGCAAAAATCATCACGGACGCCTACGCAAAGGGCAACGAAATGTGCGTGGTGCTGTCTGCGCAGGGCGACACCACGGACGATCTGATTGCCAAGGCGGAGGAGATTAACCCCAACGCCTCGAAGCGCGAGATGGATATGCTGCTTGCCTGCGGCGAGCAGATGTCGATTGCGCTGATGGCGATGGCAATTGAAAAGCTGGGCTATCCGGTTGTGTCTCTTTGCGGCTGGCAGGTCGGCATGAACACGTCGTCGACCCACTCGTTCGCCCGCATCAAGAAGGTCACGTGCGAGCGCGTGAAGGAGGAGCTGGACAAAAAGCGCATCGTCCTTGTCGCGGGCTTCCAGGGCGTGGACAAATACGGCGATGTGACGACGCTCGGACGCGGCGGCTCGGATACGACGGCGGTTGCGATGGCGATTGCCTTGCAGGCAGATCTGTGCCAGATCTTTACGGATGTCGACGGCGTTTATACCTGCGATCCGCGCATTGTGCCGGAGGCAAAGAAGCTGCCCGAAATTACGTATAACGAAATGCTGGAGCTGGCGTCGCTCGGCGCGCAGGTCCTCAATAACCGCTCGGTAGAGCTCGCCAAGAGCTATGGTGTGCAGCTGGAGGTTCTGTCCAGCTTTTCCGGAAATCCCGGTACGATTGTCAAGGAGGTTGTCAAGAACGTGGAAAAGACTTATATCGCCGGTGTGGCGCAGGATAAAAAGATCGCGCGCATTGCCCTTGCCGCAATGCCGGACGTGCCGGGTGTTGCCTACAAGGTATTCAGCATGCTTGCCAAGGAAAAGATCAACGTCGACATGATTCTGCAGTCCTACGGTCACGACGAGTGCAAGGACATCGTCTTCACCGTGGCAGACAAGGACGCGGCGCGCTGCGAGGAGGTTCTGAACGCGAACCGCGACAGCCTCAAGTTCGATCACATCGATATCAACACCGACGTTGCAAAGGTCTCCGTCGTGGGCGCAGGCATGCAGGGAAACCCCGGCGTTGCCGCCAAGATGTTTGAGGCGCTCTACGCGGCGCACATCAACATCCACATGATCTCCACGAGCGAGATCAAGCTCTCGGTCCTCATCGACAAGGAAGACTCCGAGCGCGCCATGCGCGCGGTCCATGCGCAGTTCTTCCAGTAATTATGAGGAACGCCAGCCGGATCGCCTGCGGGCTTCGGCTGGCGTTCCTTTTGGCGTTTTTCCTGCATATTTTTCTCTCCCGCCAATATTGTATTGGTGGGAGGGATTTTTTATGAAGGGTCGCTGGTTTCTTGCCTTTTTGCTGACGGCGCTTGCCGGAAGCGCGCTGCATTTTGCGTATGATCTGTGCCCGTCGCCGCTGGTGGGGCTTTTCTGCCCGGTGTCCGAGAGCGTGTGGGAGCATCTGAAGCTGCTGTACGCGCCGTTTCTGGTCTGCGGCTTTGTGCTGAACCGGAAGGCAGCCGATACGCAGGCGGCATGGAGCGGCACGCTGGCGGCGCTTCTGGCAATGCCCGCGTTTCTGCTCGGGGTCTACTATACGCTCGAGTCCGGCTTTTCCTTTACGGCAGGGTGGCTGAATATCACGCTCTATGTTCTGACGCTTGCGCTGGGCTTCCGGCTTTCGGCAAAGCTTTGCCGCACGGGGCAGCTGTCGTGGCTGTGCGGCGTGCTGGTGATTGCGGCGGGGCTTTATGGCGCGGCGCTGATTCTGTTTACGATGGCGCCCCCGGCGCTGCCGATTTTCCTGGATTGAGCGAAAAAACCTGCCGGTTTCGCAAAATTTGTATTGACATCCAGCTGTTTTGTCACTATAATAGCTGGAGAAAACAAAGAAGGAGCGGGAAGCGCCGCACTCACCTCAAGCTTTGCGAAGAGGTTGATACAGAAAATGTCCCCAGCCGGGGCTTTTTGTGTGCGGGTGCTTGTCGGCATCCGCACTTTGCATTTGGAGGTGCTTTCCCATCGGTAAATTAGAACATCAGATCAACGAGGAAATCCGGGACAAGGAGCTCCGCGTGATCGGAGCTGAAGGCGATCAGCTTGGTATTATGACGTCCGCCGCTGCTCTGGCGCTGGCAGAAGAAAAGGATCTCGATCTGGTCAAGATCGCGCCGAATGCCGTGCCCCCGGTCTGCAAGATCATGGACTACGGCAAGTTCCGTTTCGAGCAGCTGAAGAAAGAAAAAGAAGCCAAGAAGAACCAGAAGGTCGTCGAGGTCAAGGAGATTCGCATGTCCCCGAGCATCGACACCAACGACTTCAATACCAAAGTCAAAAACGCCCAGAAGTTCCTGAAAGATGGCAACCGGGTCAAAGTCACTGTTCGTTTCCGCGGCCGCGAAATGGCACACACCTCGCTCGGCGAGCAACTGCTCAAGCAGTTCGGCGCCGATTGCGACGAGGTTGCCACCGTTGCCAAGGGCGCAAAGCTGGAGGGACGCAACATGTCCATGTTCCTCAGCCCCAAAAATTCCAAATAACCTGCAAAAGAAGCAAAACACGGAAGGAGAACCACTATGCCTAAGCTGAAGACCCATAGCGGCGCAAAGAAAAGATTCAATCTGACCAAGACCGGAAAGGTCAAGAGAGCGCACGCATTCAAGAGCCATATCCTCACCAAAAAGCCCACCAAGCGTACCCGTAACCTTCGCAAGAACGGCTATGCCGACGTGACCGTGGAAGATATCGTGAAAAAGATGATTCCTTACAAATAATCGGTAAGGATTGACGACACATAGGAGGATACAAGAATGGCAAGAGTTAAAGGCGCAATGATGACGCGCAAGAGAAGAAATAAGACCCTGAAGCTGGCAAAGTCCTACTGGGGTTCCAAGTCCCGCCACTTTAAGATGGCGAAGCAGGCGGTCGCAAAGTCCGGCGTTTACGCATACGTTGGCCGCAAGCTGAAGAAGAGAGAGTTCCGTCAGCTGTGGATTTCCCGTATTTCCGCTGCCGTCGCTCCCTACGGCATCAACTATTCCCGTTTCATGAACGGTCTGAAGAAGTCCGGCATCGAGATGAACCGCAAGGCGCTCTCCGAGTTGGCAATTGCCGACGCAGAGGCTTTCAAGGTTCTCGTCGAGACCGCGAAGAAGGCAATCTGAAATTTCAAAAGCAAAGGAGCGATACCGCAAGGTATCGCTCCTTTTTCTGCCGTAAAAAGCGCCCGGAGGCTTTGCCTTCGGGCGCTTGCTTTTTGGGGAATTACGTCTGTGCCAGCGTTTCGCGAGCTTTGTTGGCAATTGCGTTCGCGTCCAGACCGTACTTCGCAAGAAGCTTCTTGTAAGGACCGCACTCGCCGTGGCAGTCGTTGACGCCGACAAAGCCCTGCGTTACGCCGCAGCCGTGCTTCGTCAGCACCTCGGCAACCGCGCTGCCGAGACCGCCGTAGATGTTGTGCTCCTCGGCAGAGACGATGGCGCCGGTTTCCTCTGCGCAGCGGACGATCAGCGCTTCGTCGATCGGCTTGATGCTGAACATGTCGACCACGCGGACGGAAATGCCTTCTTTTGCAAGCTCCTCTGCCGCGTCGATCGCGTTTCCGACCATCAGACCGCAGGCAATGACCGTGATGTCCGTGCCCTCGCGGACGACGATGCCCTTGCCGGGTGCGAATTCGGTTTCGCTGGTGTAGAGGTCCTTGAACTTGTCACGCGAAAGCCGGAGATAGATGGGCTTCGGCGTGTCGATGGCATATTTCACGAGCCATTCGGTCTGTACCGCATCGCACGGAACAAAGACCTGCATATTGGCAAGGCTGCGCATGACGGCAATATCCTCGAGCGCATGGTGGCTCGGACCGTCAAATGCATCGGACATGCCGCCGTAAGCGCCGGCAAACTTGATCGGCAGCTGCGAGTAGGAGCCGAAGGCTCTTGCTGCGCAAAGACCAAGCGTTGTCAGAAACACCGTAAAGGTGTTGACAAACGGAATTTTGCCGACGGAGGCAAGACCTGCCGCCATGCCGACCATGTTGGACTCTGCGATACCGACGTTCAAAAACCGCTCGGGGCAGGCTTTGCCAAAAATCGCGGACTTTGTCGAGCCGCTGAGGTCAGCGTCAAGCGCAACAATGCGCTCGTCATCTTTTCCGTATTTCGCCAATGCCTCGCCGTATACTTCACGGATTGCTTTTCCCATTACTGCGCACCTCCCAGCTCTTTCATCGCCTGCGCGAAGCTCTCATCGTCAATTGCCTTGCCGTGCCAGCCGCTCTTGCCTTCCATGAAGGAAACGCCCTTACCCTTGACGGTATGCGCCAGGATGATGGTGGGCTGACCCTTGACGGTTTTTGCCTGCTCAAATGCGTCATGAAGCGCTTCGACGTCGTGACCGTTGATCTCGATCGTATGCCAGCCGAAGGCGCGGAACTTGGCATTCACATCGCCGAGCGGCATGATCTCGTCGTTCGTGCCGTCGAGCTGGACGCCGTTCCAGTCAAGCACAGCGCAGAGGTTGTCAACCTTGAACTTGTTGGCAGACATGCACGCTTCCCAGATCGTTCCTTCCTCAATCTCGCCGTCACCGAGGATGGCGTAAACTCTTGCGTCGCTGCCATTCATGCGCAGACCGACTGCCATGCCGACCGCGGCAGAAAGACCGATGCCCAGAGGACCCGTGGAGGCGTCGACGCCCGGGGTCTCGCGCGCGCAGGGATGCCCCTGCAGCCGCGTCTCAAAGTCGCGCAGCGTGTGCATTTCCTCAACCGGGAAGAAGCCTTTTTCCGCCAGCACGCGATAGAGCATCGGCGCGGCGTGACCCTTCGACAGCACGAGACGGTCGCGCTCTGCCCACTGGGGCTCGTCCGGGCGGACATTCATCTCTTTGAAGTACAGGGTCGTCAGAATTTCGCAGACGGACAGCGATCCGCCCGGATGACCGGTCTGCTTTTCATGCAGAACCGTCAGCACGTCAATGCGGAACTTTTTGCAGAGCGCATTGAGTTGTGCCGTTTCAGCAGCAGTTAATTTCATACAGTCCTCCAATCTCACTTGTTGACAACGTTCTGCGGCGCACCGTTGAGGAACGCCTGGATATTTGCAGCCGTGATATCCATGATGCGCTGCCGGCTCTCCAGCGGCGCCCACGAGATATGCGGCGTGAGGATACAGTTTTTTGCCGAAAGCAGGGGGTTATCGGCATGAACCGGCTCTGCGGAAACCACATCGAGCGCCGCGCCGGCAAGCTTTCCGCTGTTCAGCGCGTCCGCCACATCCTGCTCGTTCAGAAGCTGCCCTCTGGCGTTGTTCACCAGAAGCGCGCCGTCTTTCATCTTCGCGATTGTCTGGCGGTTGATCAGCTCCGCGTTGTCCTTTGTCAGCGGGCAGTGCAGGCTGATGACATCCGACTCGCGCAGCAGCGTGTCGAGATCCACATACGTGCCGATTCTGCGCCCTTCGTCACTTTCGTGCGGGCTGTGCGCCAGAACGCGCATGCCGAGCGCGGCAGCGATTCTGCCGGTCGCCTGACCGATTCTGCCGAAGCCGATGATGCCGATGGTCTTGCCGGCAAGCTCGACCATGGGATAGTCCCAGTAGCACCAGTCGGCGTTATTTGCCCAGCGTCCGGCGTGCACCGTTTCGCTGTGGTGCCCGATGTGGTGGCAAAGCTCCAGAAGCAGCGCGATGGCAAACTGGCTGACCGACGCCGTGCCGTATGCCGGCACGTTGCAGACCGGAATGCCTTTTTCCTTTGCGCAGGCGCAGTCGACGACATTGTAGCCCGTGGCAAGCACGCAGATGAGTTTTAAGTGCGGGCAGGCGTCCAGCGTCTGTTTCGTGATGGGCGTCTTGTTGACCACGGCGATGTCCGCATCCTGCAGGCGCTCTGCGATGATGGGCGCGTCGACATAGGACGTGCGCTCATAAATCGTAACTTCGCCGAACGCCCGGAGCGCCTCCCAGCTCAGATCGCCGGGGTTTTCGGTGTAGCCGTCCAGAACGACCAGTTTCATGTGATTCCCTCCAAAATGCATTTTGCGGGGGCAGGTTTTGCGATCAGTCTTCCAGCAGCGCCCAGGCGCGATTTAACACACGCTTTGTGTTCGCCAGCACAATGCCTTCGTCCTCGCCCGGACGGAGCGTGACCTCGGCGGACAGGACATAGGGATTTTCCGCGTCGAAGAAGCCTTCCTCTTTCAAAACGCGCAGGAAGTCGAGCATTTCAGCGACGTCGTTGGCGCTGTTCGGATAGCCGAAGCGCGGATGCTTGTCGCCGTAGCCGTCGCAGCCGGGCTTGACGACCGCATTGCCGAAGTGGAAATGCGAAATATACGGGCGCAGCGTGCGGATGACGAAACGGCTGGTCTCATAGGTCGTGGGGAAGTGGCTCAGATCGACGACGAGACCGAAGTTGTTGTGCGTCGTGCGCATGTCGGCAGCAAAACGTGCAGCCAGGGGTGCAGGACCGATCAGCGCTGCCTTGTCCATGTCAAAGTCGAAGACCTCCATCTCGACCATCATGTTCTTTTCCGCCGCATAATCGCACAGCGCGCGTGTGGTCTTGAGAAGCTGCGCATACGCCTGCTCCTTCGTGTCCTCCTGCCAGTGCCCGGCGAGGAACGTAACGCCCTTTGAGCCTAGGTATTCCGCCTCATCGATGGTCTGCTTTAAAACATCTTCCGCCTTCTGCCGCTCTGCCTCATCCAGTGCGTTCGGGTTGAGCTTGTTTTTCAGCTCGATCGGGTGCGCGCCGAAGCAGACGGTCAGGTGGCTCTGGTCGAGAATCGCCTTTGCCTTGTCCTGATCCGCGCCGTAGCCCGTCAGCTCGACCGCGTCAAAGTAATCGTCACGCGCGATGGCGAGCAGCGAATCGAGCGGTGCGCTGTTCGGAAAGCTCATCCACTGGATGGTACCGACCTTAAAATACTTGTGAATGGATTCTTTCATATGGGATGCCTCCGTGGACCGGCAAAGCCGGTTCGTTTCCAATCAATGTCGAGTCTATCATATCCGCTTTTCCCGCGCCTGTCAAACCCTTTTTCCCCATGCGAAAAAATGCCCCGACTGTTCCGAAGAACAGCCGGAGCATGGAGAAACTATGCGTTTTCGCCGTTGAGATAGCAGATGCTCTGCTGCTGCACCAGCGGGAAGCGGAAAAGCGTCTGTGCGTCCAGATTCTCTGCGCGCAGCCGGATCGCCGTGATGCGCCGGTTTTCATAGGTCGTGTAGTAATAGACGCCGGTTTTTGCGTTGCAGCAGCTCGAGTACAGCGTGATCTCGTATTTTCCGTTCTCCAGCTCGCAGCAGCCGCGCGTCTGCTCGACGGAGGTCAGGATGTGGAAAAACTGGCTGACAGAGGCTTCCTCCGTGTCATCTGATTTGGCGTTGAGCCTCGTGAACGCTGCGCGGAGGAAGCGCGACTGCGACGACAGATCGCCCGGCAGACCGATTGCGCCCATGCCCCGCGAGTATTCCCGGAGCGAAAGGTCTTTGGAAAAGCGGTTGACCGGCGGGCGGGGCGAGAGCTGCGCGTAATTGTTGAGCGCGAACAGCTGCATCGGAAACGGCGGATTGTTGGTCAGCACGCCCGTGGGGTTCTCATAGAGGTGAAGTCCGTCTGCCATGCTTTCGAGTACGATAGCGCCCGTCTCGTCGGCAATCAGCCAGTGCAGCTGCGCGGTGGGAAGCTTTCCGGAAAACGGCGTTCCGACGAGATTGCAGCCTGCAAGCGCCCGGCGCGCCTGCTCCAGATTCCGGCACGTGCCGAGAAGCCACTCGATCAGCTCAAACTGCGCCACGTTCGTCTTTCCGTCTGTCGGCTCTGCGTATGCGGCGTTGCCGACGAAGTTGAGCCCCGCGATGCAGAGTCCCGTCTCGTTGACCGCGTCGTAGAACAGCGGAAATCCGTCTTCTACGTGCGCCATGCCGATCATGGCGTAGTGCGTCTGCAGCGCCGGAAGATGGCGCAGCGGAATCGGGAAGCTGCGCGGTACAATGCAGACCTCCTCGCCGTAGGGGAATTCATAATCGAGATTGCGTCCAAAATAAAAGTCCTTTGTCTGATATGTTGCCGCCGTACACATGTCCAGCGCCTCCTTGTTCGATTTGTGCCCCATAGCATACCACAAACACGCGCCCGCTATCCAGTGCGAAATTGTAAATTATTTTGCCGGCGCACCCGGCGAAGCACATCGGCGTGCGCGCCGGTGGTTCCGCTCTGCAAAAAAGACGGGCGCCCGCTGGTTCCCAGTCAGCAGGCGCCCGGTCTTATTGGCAGATCTCACGCAGGGGGAGCGCAAGTGGTCTTAACTGCCGGAGTCAAGAGAGACATCTATTGCAATCACCGCCTTCTCCCAAAAAGACGGCAAATACAAACAAAATCCGCACAGCCATCTACGCAGCCGCACGGATATACTCCCCCGATGAGAGATACACGTTCGACCCCGGTAACGGCGTGGGTTCAGGGCAGCGCTCGGCAGATCTGACTTAGCGTAAACGCATCACAGTGACCGACTCGCGGGGCTTCTCACCCCATTCCGCCTGTGCAAAAAGCACACGCGCTGTCCTTCTATGAAGTTCAAGTGTATCTTAGCACACCCCACGCATTTTTGCAAATGCTTTTTTGCGCGGGCACACAATTTTTTTGAGATTGCCGCCTCAATCCTTCCGGCACGCTTCGGTGACGGCGCATCGGAGCGCCTTCAGCGCAGGGTCTTCCAGATCGCGCGGATAGGAAAGGTGCGAAAGGTCAAAGGTTTCGGTCTTTCCCAGCGGATGCATGACGGTGATCGACTGCCCGAGCAGCAGCGCTTCGTCCAGCTGGTGCGTGACAAGAAGAATCGTGCGCGGCAGCTTCTGCTGCAGCTGCAGGACCTGATGCTGCAGCTCTGCGCGCGTGAGAAAATCCAGAGACGCAAACGGCTCGTCCATGAGTAAAACCTCCGCCTGACTCGCCAGCACCCGCGCTAAGCCCAGCCGCTGCTTCATGCCGGTCGACAGCTCCACAGGCGATAAATCCGCGTAGTCCTCCAGCCCCACGAGCTTCACATACTCCATCGCGTGCTCGTAGCGCTCCTCGGGCGTTCTGCCGACGCCGGACGCCATCGCCACGTTCTGCCGCACGTTGGTCCAGGTGATCACATACGGCTCGGGGCTTAAAAGTGCCGTGTGCCAGCCCTCGGGGAGCGTGATTTCCCCCGCGTCCGGCGCTTCTTTTCCGGCAAGGAGCTTCAAGAGCGTACTTTTGCCGCAGCCGCTTCTGCCGACGAGCACCGAGAGCTTTCCGGCGGGGAAGGTCAGATTGACGTCCTGCAGCACCTTGCGCGTCCGGCTCGGGCGCTTGGCGCCTCCGATGACAAGGTCTGTCGACAGGGTCGTGTAGCTCTTTTCCACGTGGCTGATTCTGATTTCGTCCATGTTCGCGTCCTCGTTTCTTTTTCTGCTCTTTATTATACAAACTGCGCGGCAAAAGTCCAGCCCGGTGCGCAGAAAAGGGGCGCACCGCAAGCGGCGCGCCCCGAATTTATAAAAATCAAAGATCTCAGAAGAGGTTCTTCTCCGTTTCCTTGTCGAAGAAGTGCATCAGGTCCGGGCGGAAGGAGTACTTGACGGCCTTATGACCGCCGTGGACGGAGTCGATGTCGATATCCGTGGTCGGAACCACGATGACGACGTCCTTGCCTGCGGAGTTCACATGCAGGTGAAGCTCACTGCCCATCAGCTCGGACACATCGACCGTTGCGTCGATGCCGTTGTCTGCCAGATGCACGTGCACCGGGCGCACGCCGACGATCACATCGGACGGAACCTTGTCCATCGCCTTGAGCGCAGCCTGCTTTGCCTCGGGCAGCTCGAAGTCATGACCGAGAATGGTCGCGACGTACTTGTCATTCTTCTTTGCCAGCGTCGCATCGAACAGGTTCATCTGCGGCGTGCCGATAAAGCCCGCGACAAAGAGGTTCGCCGGATGGTTGAAGACCTCCTGCGGCGTTCCGATCTGCTGGATGAAGCCGTCGCGCATGATGACAATCCGGTCGCCGAGCGTCATGGCCTCGACCTGGTCGTGGGTGACGTAGACGAAGGTGGTGTCGATCTTCTCGCGCAGCTTGATGATCTCGGCGCGCATCTGGTTGCGGAGCTTGGCGTCGAGGTTGGAGAGCGGCTCGTCCATCAGGAAGACCTTCGGGCTTCTGACGATCGCGCGGCCGATCGCGACACGCTGCCGCTGACCGCCGGAAAGCGCCTTCGGCTTGCGGTCGAGGTACTGCGTGATGTCGAGAATTTCGGCGGCTTCCTTGACCTTGCGGTCAATTTCCGCCTTCGGGACCTTCTTGAGCTTCAGAGAGAACGCCATGTTGTCGTACACCGTCATGTGGGGGTACAGGGCGTAGTTCTGGAAGACCATCGCGATATCGCGGTCCTTGGGCGCAACATCGTTGACAAGCTTGCCGTCGATGTAGAGCTCACCCTCCGTGATTTCTTCCAGACCTGCGATCATACGCAGCGTCGTCGATTTGCCGCAGCCGGACGGACCGACGAGGACGATAAATTCCTTGTCGGCGATGTCGAGGTTGAATTCCTGCACCGCAACGACGCCCTTGTCGGTGATCTGAAGGTTTGCCTTCTCCTTGACGGGCTCGTCGTCCTTCTTCTTTTTGCTCTTCTTTTTCTCTTCTCCGCTGATAAACGGATAGATCTTTTTGACATTTACCAATTTGACTTCTGCCATAGGTTCTGACTCTGACTGCGCTGCCTCCGCAAGGCGCATTCTCACGAACGCCGGGCTTGGCGAACGTATTACGGCATGTCTCCACAATGCCGCACCGGGAGTCTCCCGGACAATGGGTTTACCCTCCTTTTTTGTTATCAAGCTGCCAAGAATGTGGATTTGGAACCAGCTTGACCAGAATATATGTATTATACCACAAAAGCGGGCGGACCGGGACCGTGATTTTCTACAAAAACCGACTGCATTTTTACAGCATTCCGCCAAAGACCGGTTTCTCTTGCAACTCGCCGCGCAGCCTGATACAATAGAAGGCACAACGAACCATCGGGAGGCACACATGAAAAACACCTCGCTTTGCTATCTGGAGCGCGGCGGGCAGTATCTGATGCTCCACCGCGTGAAAAAAGAGAACGATGAAAACAAAGACAAGTGGATCGGCATCGGCGGGAAGTTCGAGCCCGGCGAGAGCCCCGAGGACTGCGTCTGCCGCGAGGTGCTCGAAGAAACCGGGCTCCGGCTGACGGACTACCGCTACTGCGGCATTGTCACGTTCGTAAATGGCGACTGGACCGAGTATATGCACCTGTTCCACGCGACCGGCTTTGAAGGACAGCTGCGCGAGTGCGACGAGGGCGTTCTCGAGTGGATCGACAAAAAGCGGCTGGTCGACCTGCAGCAGTGGGAGGGCGACAAAATCTTCCTGCGGCTTCTGGACCTGCATGTGCCGTTTTTTTCCTTGAAGCTTGTCTATGACGGAGATACGTTAACCGACGCCGTTCTGAACGGAGAAAGGATGTAACATGGAACCGATTCTGATCAGTGCGTGCCTGCTTGGCGCGGCGTGCCGCTACGACGGCGGCAGCAACCCCGTTTTTTCTGTGGAGGCGCTCATGGGGCGCTGCCAGCTGGTGCCCGTCTGTCCGGAGCAGCTGGGAGGACTGCCCACCCCGCGCGAGCCGGCGGAACGGACCGAGGGCGGCGTAGTAACGAAAACGGGAGCGGATGTGAGCGCGCAATTTCAGCGCGGCGCGGAGCAGGCGCTGCATCTGGCGCGCATCTTCGGCTGCAAAAAGGCGGTTCTGAAAGAGCGCAGCCCCAGCTGCGGCGCGGGCGAAATTTACGACGGCAGCTTCACCGGCGCGCGCGTTCCGGGCGACGGCGTGACCGCGCAGCTCTTAAAAGCAAACGGCATTGCGGTCTTTGGCGAGAGCGAAATTGAGACGCTTCTGGAGCAGCTGGACGAGGCGCAGGAGGAAGCGCCGTCTTTCTTCTGAGCCGTTTCCCTGCTCGGAATATGTGCGGAGCGTTCCGGGTTGGAGCGCTCCGCTTTTTTGCGCGGGCCTGCAAAACCGCTCTTTTCATTTTTCGCGTCATGCAGTATAATAAACCTGTATCAGCATTTTTCTTTGGGAGGTGAAGCGCATGCTTCCGGAGGCTTTTACAAAGCGCATGAAAACCCTGCTGGCAGAGGAGTACGGTGCCTTTCTCGACAGCTTCTCGCGTCCCCGCGCGGTTGCGCTGCGCCTGAATCCGCTGAAAACGCAGGCGCCTCCCGATTTGTCCGGCTTTTCGCTGCGCCCCGTGCCGTGGGAGCCGTGCGGCTTTTACTATGACCCGGAGACAAGACCCGGAAAGTCTGCCTATCACGAGGCAGGGCTTTACTATCTGCAGGAGGCAAGTGCGATGGCGCCCGCGGCGCTGCTGGACCCGCAGCCCGGGGAGCGGGTTCTGGACCTGTGCGCGGCGCCCGGCGGAAAATCCACGCAGCTGGCAGGAAAGATGCGCGGGCGCGGGCTTCTGGTCTGCAATGAGATCAACCCCAAGCGCGCAAAAATTCTCGCGTCGAACATCGAGCGGCTGGGCATCGCAAACGCGCTGGTCCTGAACGAGCATCCGCAGCGGCTGGAGGCACGCTTTGCGGGCTGGTTCGATAAAATTCTCGTCGACGCGCCCTGCTCCGGCGAGGGCATGTTCCGAAAAGAAGAGGCGGCAGTGACCGACTGGTCGGAGGAAACGGTCCTCATGTGCGCCCGGCGGCAGGCGGAGATTCTGCATTCGGCGTCCGTCATGCTCCGCCCGGGCGGCAGGCTCGTCTATTCGACCTGCACGTTTGCGCCCGAGGAAAATGAGGCGAGCGTCAGCGCGTTTTTGCGCGCGCACCCGGACTTTTCCGTGGAAGAGACCTTCGCGCCGTGGTTTTCTCCCGGGCGTCCCGACTGGATTTCCGATCCCATGCCGGGTCTGGAAAAGACCTTCCGGCTGATGCCGCACCGGCTTCTCGGCGAGGGGCACTACTGCGCCGTGCTGCGAAAAGCCGGCGATACGCCGGGGAGCGAGGTTCCTTTGGAGCCTGCGGCGAAGCGCCCGAAGGAACTGGACGATTTTTGCAAGCAGACCGGCGCGGCGCTGCCGGAGGGCAAGCTTGTCCTGTTCGGGCAGAACGTGTATCTTGCGCCGGAAGATCTTCCGAGCCTCAAGGGGCTTCATGTGCTGCGTGCGGGGCTGGAGCTCGGAGAGGTGCTCAAAAACCGCTTTGGACCCGCGCACGCCTGGGCGCTGTGGCTGAAAGAGCTTCCGAGCTGCGTTTCATTCCCGGCGGAAAGCGAAGAGATTCGCCGCTATCTTGCCGGAGACGTGCTTGCCGGAGACGCGCGCGGCTGGACGCTGGTGCAGGTCGAGCGTATAAGCCTCGGCTGGGCAAAGGGCGACGGGCGGACGCTCAAAAATCACTATCCAAAGGCGCTGCGGCGCTGCGTATAAAAGGAGGAAGGCTCCATGGAAGAAAAAAAGTGCATCCTGATCGTCGAGGACGAGCGGGCAATTGTGGAAATTCTGAAATTCAATCTCAAGCGCGAGGGCTATGATACGTTAGAGGCGCTCGACGGCGAAGCGGGGCTCGAGCTGGCGCGCACCGAAGACCCGGACCTGATTTTACTTGACGTGATGCTGCCCAAGATGAACGGGTTTGACATCTGCAAGAATCTGCGCGAGGCGGGAAGCAGCGTGCCCATCATCATGCTGACCGCGCGCGAGGAGGAGACGGACAAGGTCTTCGGGCTCGAAGCGGGCGCGGACGATTATATGACGAAGCCCTTTTCCATGCGTGAGCTGATGGCGCGCGTGCGGGCGAACATCCGAAGAAGAAGCCTGGACTTAAATGCCAGAGCCTCCGTCGGGACGCTTCTGACCGCGGGCGCGCTGACCATCGAGCCGTCGACGTTCTCGGTGACAAAATCCGGCGAGCCGGTGGACCTGACGCAGAAGGAATACGATCTTCTCATGCACCTGATTCGCGAGCGGGGCAAGGTCTTCACGCGCGAGGATCTCATGCAGAAGGTCTGGAACTACGATTATTTTGGCGACATGCGCACCGTGGATGTGACGGTCCGGCGCCTGCGCGAAAAGATCGAGGACGACCCCGGAAAGCCGCAGTATATTCTCACCAAGCGCGGCGCGGGATATTACTTCGCGCCCTAGAAGTTTCGGGAAAGACCAGTCTTTCCCGAATAGAATGCGTCTTGACTGCGCGCATAATTTTGGCCCAAAGGGCAAAAATTCCACACTTGCAAGCCGTAAAGAGTTTTTTCCGACGTACACGCCGCCGGAAAAAACGGATTTCTATTCCATTTTGCGCCTGCGGGCGCAAAACTCTGCGAGGCAGAAATAAGAGGCAGAAATGATAAGAGTCTGAAAGGAGGGCGGGACGATGCGGTCTCTGCGCACCAAGCTGGTCATGATCATGGTGATCCTGATTCTTGCCCTGATGTGTGTGATCGGCGCGTTTCTGATCAACGGCGTCGGCAACTTCTATATCTCCCAGTTCTACGAGCAGATGGAAAAAACCTTCTCGCCCGAGTTCATCGGTCAGCTGCAGGAAATTCCCGCGCAGGAGCAGAATGCGCCCGAGCGGATGAAAGAGCTTTTGATGGCGCAGGCAGGTCTCGGCATTGATATTGCGACGCGAAACGTCTACATTCTGGACGAAACCGGAAATGTCCTTGCCAGCTCCAACCAGCAGACCTCGGTCTCCATGACAGCGAACCTGCTGACGGCGATGAACGGCGAGGTCGGTCAGGAGAGCTCGATCACGAGCAGCTTCATGGACTTAGCCGTTCCGATTGCATCGGCAGACAGCACGTACATCGTCTATATTTTAGACAGCCGCGCAACGGTCGACGCGCTCACGGGAGAGCTGTTTTCCATCATCCTGAGCGCGCTGGGACTCGGTCTTGTGATCTGTGTCGTTTTGTCGTTCCTTCTTGCGCAGATTCTCATCACGCCCATCCGCGCGCTGACCCTCGGTACGCGGCAGGTCGCTGCGGGCGACTTTTCCCAGCGCATTGAGGTCGAAGGTCAGGATGAAATCGGCGTTCTGACGCGGAACTTCAACCACATGGCAAAGGTCCTGCAGGACACCATTTCAGAAGCCGAGAACGAGCGAAACAAGCTCTCGACGCTGTTTCTGCACATGACCGACGGCGTCGTCGCCTTCTCGGCATCCGGCAATCTCATTCACTGCAACCCCGCCGCGACGCAGATGCTGGCAAGACCTCTCGACCCTACGACGACGTTCGACGAATTATTCGCCGATCAGGCGGAGCTCGACACGCTGCTGACCCTGAAGCGCCCGCAGTATTTAGAGGCGCAGAAGACGGCAGGCGACCGGGAGCTGGAGCTTTTCATGGCGCCGTTTTCCTCCGATCAGACGCAGGGCGGCGCGCTGGTCGTCATCCACGACGTGACCGAGCAGAGAAAAAGCGAGCAGTCTAGGCGCGAGTTCGTTGCGAACGTGTCGCACGAGCTGCGGACGCCTCTTACCAACATCAAATCCTACGCTGAAACCATCGTCTCCGCCGGAGACGAGCTGCCGCGCGAGCTTCACGATAACTTCATGGGCGTCATCATCAATGAAGCCGACCGCATGACCCGCATCGTGCAGGACCTTCTCACACTCAGCAAGATCGACTACGGCAAGATGGAGATGAACATCTCGCGCTTCTCGTTTGCCAAGGCAATTTCGAATGTATACGAGGCGGCGCGCCTGAACGCCGAGCAGAACCACCACCATACGATGGTGTTCCACTGCGAGGACAATATCCCCGACGTGCTCGGCGACCGCGAGCGTATCGAGCAGGTGGTCATGAACATCGTCTCGAATGCGATCAAATATACGCCAGACGGCGGCAAGATCGAAATCTACGCGGGCTCAAGCGGCAAATCCGTTTTCGTCCGCGTGACCGACAATGGCATCGGCATTCCCGAAAAAGACCTGCCGCGGCTGTTTGAGCGGTTCTACCGCGTCGATAAGGCGCGAAGCCGCGAGTCCGGCGGCACGGGTCTCGGACTGTCCATTGCCCGCGAGATTCTCTCGCAGCACAGGGGCGAAATTAAGATCGACTCGGTCTACGGCGAAGGCACCGACGTGCGCATCACGCTGCCTGCCGCGCCGCCCGAAAAATAAGCAAGACGACAGTTTTGAGAAAGGAGGCAGACCATGCGCAGACGAAAATGGCTCGAACGGGCAAAAAGCCTGCTTATTGCGGTTCTGGCGCTGACGGTTCTGGCGCTGACGGTTCTGGCGCTTCCGGCAAAGACGGTGACGGATACGCCGTGGCTGGCGGCGCTGGTGCGCCCGTTTGCCTCCGTGATGGGGCTGACGCAGGGCGAGCTGACCGCAACACCGATGGCAGACGCCGCAAGCGTCACAGGCGCGGCGCAGCCGGTTGCCGTCTCCGTGCGAAACCCCGCCGGAAGAACCAGCTTCCAGTTTGACACTGCCGCGCTGGATACCGCCTTCGAGCAGTTCGGCGCGGCGCTCGGGCAGGCGCTGGAGGGCGCGCAGGAGCCGCAGCGTACGACCGCGCTTCGTATTCAGACCGCGCTCGGCAAGACCTCGGTCGCCTTCCGCTATCCGGGCGAAATTTCCCCGGCGCTTGCCGCGTCATGGCTGCAGGTGGAAACGGCGCTGGACGAGAGTGTCCGCGCGCAGTGGCTGATTCTGGCAAACGAGGATGCGGCGGTGAACCTGTATCTGGTAGGAGAAGAGCTGTTCGTCTGCCAGACGCAGCTCGATGGCGACGCACTCGAGCAGCTTCTGCAAAGCTGCACGCCGGACGGCAGCTTCTTCGCCTTTGAAGACGCGCAGGCGCGCTTTTCCTCCGTAGAGCCCCTGAGCCTTCTTCCGGGGCAGACGCCGCAGATTCATGCCGCCGAAGCGGCAAATCCGTGTGACGCGCGCTTCTCCGATGCCCTTGCCGCGACGCTGGGCTTCAATCCCTACGGCGACGCCCGCTACACCGACGACGCCGGAAACACCACCTACACCGAAACCGGCTACGCGCTGTCCATCTCGGCGTCGGGCGAGCTTCTTCTGCGCGCCGACGTGCAGTCCACACGCTTTCAGGCGGCGTCGGGCGAGCAGGCAGAGCTGGTCGAGTGCGCTAGGAGCCTTCTTTCCGCCATGACCGCCGGAGTTAACTCCGATGCTCGCCTCTACCTGACAGACCTTGAACAAAACGGCAGTGAGAGCGTCTGCACCTTCGATTATTTCCTCAGCGGCATTCCCGTTCTGCCCGCCAGCGGCTACGGCGCGGAGGTCCGCTTCTCGGGTACATCCATTGTGCAGGTCCGGCTGGTGCTGCGCGCCTATACGCTGACGACGCAGACGCTTTCCGTTCTTCCGCCCGCGCAGGCGGCGGCGATTCTGCCGGAGGGAAGCGCGCTTCGTCTGGTCTACAGCGACACGTCCGCCGGAATTACTGCCGGCTGGCAGTCGTAACGGGAGGTGGCGCATGTCTGTTTCCAAAATCAAAAATCTGATTCTGCTGATTCTGGCGCTGGCAATTATCGGGCTTCTGCCTGCGGTGGTTCCGACGCAGGCGGCAAGAGTCGGCAGCGAAAAGAAGGTCCATGAAAAGCTCGAAGCGCTCTATGAAAGCTACGGGCTCAGCCTCGACGCTTCCAGCCTTCCTGCCAGCCAGACGCTCTACAGCATCGAGCTGGAAAACCCCGACGCAAAGCCTGCCGCGCAGGCGCTTCTGGGCGGCAAGGCGGCGGAAGAAGAGGCTCCGGCGCGGATGCTGGCGCAGTATTCTGCCGGCAGCAGCACGCTGCAGCTCAGCCGCTCCGGGCAGCTCGAAGGGCGCTTCACAGACGCCTCGGCGGCGCACGATCTGACGCGCGCAACCAGACGGTATCTGCGCTCGATGGACTTTGACATTGCTGAAATTTTCGAGCCGGTGCGGCTGTCCGCGGGCGTCTACAGCGTCACGGCGGTGCAGAGCCTCTGCGGCGCGCCGGTGTTTGAAAGTGCGCTCACGTTTACCTATCGCAACAGCGCCCTTTCGCGCGTGGACGGGACGTATTACCCCGCGGGCGAGATCGTCCGCGTGTCGCAGAGAGCGTGCATCTCCTGCGCGGACGCGCTGGTGGCGCTGCTGTCCAGCCGCGACAGCCTCGGCTGGGTCGGAAGCGAGATTGTCTCGTGCGAGCAGGGCTATGTCCACTCCGAGACCGCATCGAGTGCGCTGCGCTTTGTGCCGGTCTGGCGGATTGAGACCGACGCAGGCACATTCTATGTCAATGGCATCACGCGCGAAGTGCGTCAGCTTGCGTCGTAGCGTGTCGGAGCACGTCAAAACAAATTTCTTAAAAGTTTCTTAAGAAATTTGTTCCCGAATTGTCATTTCTCCTTTACATTGCCGCGGGCTTGTGGTATTCTTATTCTTGCCGTGGTTTGAGCGCGCGAACAAAGCCTTCCTGCGCTTGCACGAATTGGCATCGTAACTTCTGAGCTTTCAGGAAATACTCTTTTCAAAGAGGGATTTGAACTTTGATCAAATATATCGTTCAGGGCGGAAGCAGACTGTCCGGTCATGTGAATATCTCGGGCGCGAAAAACGCCGCGGTTGCGATCCTGCCGGCGAGCCTGCTGGTAGACGGCGTGTGCCGCATTGAAAACGTACCGGATATTTCCGATGTGCGGCTGCTTCTTGAAATTTTAAGAAATATGGGCGCGGGCATCCGCCGCTTCGGGCGCAACACGCTGGAAATCGACTGCTCGCACGTCAGAAACGCGACGGCGCCGATTGATCTGGTGCGCCGCATCCGCGCGTCATACTATCTCATCGGAGCCGAGCTCGGCAGATTCGGTCACGCGCGCGTGGCAATGCCCGGCGGCTGCAACTTCGGCGTCCGCCCCATCGACCAGCACATCAAGGGCTTTGAGGCAATGGGCGCAAGCGTCGAGCAGCTCGGCGGCTATGTCTGCGCGGACGCGCCGGAGGGCGGTCTGCAGGGCGGACATGTGTATCTGGATATCGTCTCCGTCGGTGCAACGATGAATATCATGCTCGCGGCCGTGCTGTGCAGCGGCATGACGATCATCGAAAACTGCGCCAAAGAGCCGCATATCGTCGATCTTGCAAACTTCCTGAACGCCATGGGCGCGAAGGTCTCCGGCGCCGGCACCGACGTCATCAAAGTCCGCGGCGTGGCAAAGCTTGCCGGCGGCAGCTATACGATCATCCCCGATCAGATTGAAGCCGGCACCTATATGGCGGCGGCAGCCGCAGTCGGCGGCGATGTGACGGTGGAAAACGTCATTCCGAAGCATCTCGACTGCATCACGGCGAAGCTGCGCGAGATGGGCGCGAGGGTTACGGAATTTGACGATTCCATCCGCGTGGAGGCAGACCGCCGCCTGCGCCGGTCCAATGTCAAGACCATGCCCTATCCGGGCTTCCCGACCGACATGCAGCCGCAGATTGCCGTGTGCATGGCGCTTGCCGAGGGAACCAGCCTCGTCACCGAGGGCATCTATGATAACCGCTTCCGCTACACGGCGGAACTGAACCGTATGGGCGCGAGCATTCAGGTCGAGAGCAAGACCGCGGTCATCGACGGCGTGACGCAGCTGCACGGCTGCGAGGTCCGGGCGTGCGATCTGCGCGCGGGCGCGGCGATGGTGATTGCCGCTCTTTGCGCCGAGGGCACAACGACGATTGAAGACGCGCACTATATCGAGCGCGGCTACGAAGACATCATCGGCAAATTCGCTGCCATCGGCGGCAAAATCCGCCGCATCGAGACCTTTGAAGGAAATTCTCAGGACGCAGCCGGCTGATATCGAAAAACGCACCCCGCCAGATTTTCTGGCGGGGTTTTTGCGCGCGTCATAGAGAAAGGGCTGCGGCGAGCAGCGGTTCGTTTTCCAGCAGCAGCTGCGGCAATTGGGACAATTCCAGCGGATTTTCGCCGAGTCCTGCCTCGATGGTAAAGCCTGGGCGGTGAAAGCGCGCTAAGAACCAGTCCTTGTAGCCGGCGTTGCTCGACTCTGGCGGAACGTTCTGTACCTCGTAGCCGGACGCGGCGGAAAGCTTTGCGGCAATCGCGGCGGACCCCGGCGGATCGAGCGCCGCGCCGCCGGGGTAAATGACGCGCCCCTGCGTGTGATAGGCAAGAAGCAGACCCGGGCGCACGCAGGCAGTATAGGCGGCAAGCGCCGCTGTTTCGCGCTGATCGAGGGGCTTTTCGCCCGGATAGTCCCGGGGCGCCGGGCGGTCAAAGCCGAGAGAAGCTTTGATTTGTTTTGCTTTGTCCCAGTTTGCCGGATAGTTGAGGTTCAGATCGACGCCCCGCAGGTTCGCCTTCCAGCCGGAAGGAAACGGAAGCTGCGGATACGAGGCGGCAAGCTGCGCGGCAGACTGATACTCGGGCGAGGCGTTCGGAATTTCGCCCGCGACGAGGTCCGCGCCGTCCGGGTTGACAAGCGGCACGCAGTAGAGCATCGAATTGCGGTAGAGCGCGCGGGCAGGTTTGCCGCCGAAGCAGCCGTCTTCGCAGATGGCGCGGCAGTAAGCAAGCAGCAGCTCCCAGAGAAGTGTGCCCGTGATCGACTCGTTGGCGTGGTGCGTGCCGCTGAGCAGGACCTTGTGGCTGCCGCAGCCGAGCTGAATGGCAACGACGGGTCTTCCGCCTGCCGTGCGCGTGAGCGTTTTGACATAGGCAAAGGGCGCAGTGCGCCGCAGCTGCCTGAGATACCGGTTTTGACGCCCGGAGGTCAAATAGCCGGGCGGCAGGATACAGCACATGAAAATCGCCTCCGTCATAAATTATGGCGGAGGCGATACGTTTAGAACAGAGCTTTTAGTTTTCTTCGAAGATGGCTTTTACTGCGCGGTAGGTCATGTAGCAGTCGTATTTGGAGACGACCTCAAACGGCGCGTGCATGGAAAGGACCGGGACGCCCGCGTCCAGCGTGTCGATGTTGCGCTTTGCCATGTATTTTGCGACCGTTCCGCCGCCGCCCGCGTCGGTTTTGCCCAGCTCGCACATCTGCCAGGCAACGTCATGATCGTTCAGGAGCTTGCGGATGCGCCCGACGACCTCGCTCGAAGCGTCCGACGCGCCGGACTTGCCGCCCGCGCCCGTGTATTTGCAAAGACCGACGCCGTAGTTTAAATACGCGGCGTTCTTGCGCTCGAAGACCTCGGAGAAGCCCGGGTCAAACGCGGCGCACACATCGGCGGACAGGCAGAAGGAATGTGCCAGGCACGTGCGAAGGTCCGTTCCCTGCGCCTTGCACAGGCACTCCATAAAGTACTCGAACGCCTCACCCTGCATGCCGGACACGCCCTCGGAGCCGATTTCCTCCTTGTCCGCAAAGATGCACACGGCAGTCTTTCTGGGGCTTTTCGCGTCGAAGATCGCGGCGAGCTCTGCATAGGCGCAAACCCTGTCGTCATGCCCATACGCGCCGATCATGCTGCGGTCCAGACCGATGTCACGCGCGTTCGCGGCAGGAACCGCTTCCAGCTCGGCGGAGATGAAGTCCTCCTCGACGATGCCGTATTTTTCGTTCAGAAGCCGCAGCACCGAGAGCTTCACGCGGTCCTTGCCGTCGTCGTCCGCTTCCGGACGGCTTCCCATTAAAATATTCAGGCTTTCAGACGGAATTGCTTCGTTGAGGGGCTTTTTGCCCTGCTCACGCCCGAGATGAGGCAGAAGGTCCGTGATGACGAGCTGCGGGTCAGAAGGATCATTGCCGATGGTGACGTAAACCTCGCTTCCATCGCGGCGGACGATTTTGCCGTGCAGCTCCAGCGGCACCGTCACCCACTGGTACTTGCGGATGCCGCCGTAGTGGTGGGTCTTGAGATAGGCAAGCTCGCTGTCTTCATAGAGGGGATTCGGCTTGATGTCGAGCCGGGGCGCGTCGGTGTGCGCCGCGCCGATGTTCGCGCCGTGCGACAGATCCTCTTCGCCGATGACGGCAAGCATGATCGCCTTGCCGCGGTTGTTCCAGTAGAGCTTGTCGCCGGTCTTGATGGGCATGCCGGGGTGATACGCGACGAAGCCTCTCGCTTCCGCTTCCAGGATGGCGGTGAAGACGCATTCGCGCTCAGTTTTGGAGCGGTCGAGGAAGGATTTGTATGCCTCGCAGTAGGCATTCAGTTCCTGTTCTTCCGCCTGCGTCAGGCGGTCGTAGCCGTTTTTCGGCTGATAGAGAAGGGCGTCTCTTTGTTCTTTGGTCATGGGGTTTCCTCCTTTGTGATGTCGTTCAGGAGGCGGCGGGATGCGTCCCGGAACGCCTCGAGGGATGTATCGTTTGTCAGGAGCACCTGACAGCCTGTACGGTAAAATTCATCCGGCTTCTGCGCGTCGATTCTGGCACGCGCTGCCTGCTCGGAAAGATGGTCGCGCGCCATGATGCGCGCCAGGCGCACCGGCTTCGGGGCAAGAATGCCGACCGTCACGTCGCAGCCGTTTCCCATGCCGGACTCGAGAAGATTGATCGCGTCGATGGCAAACAGCGGCTTGCCGTCTTTTTTCGCCTGCGCGCGCAGCTTCTCGACGGCGGCGCCGACGTGAAAAAAGACAATCTCGTTGAGCGTATCGAGCGCCTGCCTGTTCGAGAACACCCGCGCGGCAAGCGACTTCCGGTCGAGCGAGCCGTCCGGCAGAAACACATTGCCGAACGCTTTTTGCAGCGCGGCTTTCAGCGCCGGGTCGGTTTTCAGAAGCTCGTAATACAGCGCGTCGCAGTCGACGATGACCCCGCCGTGCGCGGCAATTTCCTGCAGAAACGTCGTCTTGCCGCAGCCGGTGGGACCGGTAATGCCGATCGTTTTCATGCTACACCTCGACGACATGGAAGCCTGCCGCCTTCTTGAGCCGGTTTCCGATGGCAAGCCCAAGCCCTGCCGCGTCCGGGCACTGGGCGTAAATTTCCGCGACCGATTCGTGGTCAAACTCGCGCAGCGCGTCGAAAACCCGGCGCGCCTGCTCCGCCTTATCGCCGACCGGACCGAGGTCGTGGATGATATGCCCGGGGAACAGCCCGGTAAACTCGGAAAAACAGATCACGCCCGCAGTTTCCGGCAGGTGGTCTTTGATGTACTGCGCGCTTTTTGCGGGGTCTCCCGTGAAGACGGTGACGGGCGCTTTGGGTGCGTAGTGGCGGTATTTCATGCCGGGCGCTTTGGGCTTTTCCCCGTCTTTGAGTAAACTCACGACCGCCTTGTCGACCGCGACCTCGCCCAAAACCTCCCGCAATGCCTCGAGCGGCAGTCCGCCCGGACGAAGAAGACGCGGCGGCTGGCATGTGAGATCGATAATCGTCGATTCCACGCCCACGCGGCAGGGTCCGCCGTCAAAAATCGCGTCGATTTTGCCGTCCATGTCCTCGCGCATATCGCTGGCGCAGGTGGGACTGGGTCTGCCGGAGGTATTGCCGGAGGGCGCGGCAATGGGAACGTCTGCCTCGCGGATGACAGCGAGCGTCACCGGATGGTCCGGGCAGCGGACACCGACGGTTTCCAGACCGCCCGTCGTGCGCAGCGGGACAAGTTTCTTGCGCGGCAGAATCATGGTCAGAGGTCCGGGCCAGAAGCGCTCTGCCAGCCGGTACGCCGCGTCCGGTACGTCTTCGCAGTAGCGCGCCAGCCACGAAGCGTCCGGAATGTGGATGATCAGGGGGTTATCCTGCGGGCGCCCCTTCGCCTCGAAGATATGAAGCACTGCCTCTTCGTTCAGTGCGTTTGCGCCCAGCCCGTAGACCGTCTCGGTCGGAATGCCGAGAAGACCGCCGCGCGTGATAATCTCCGCCGCCTGCCGGACGGTTTCCGGCGTCAGCGCATCAAAGTAAATCGTATTCATGAAATTCCTTCTTTTTGGAAAATTATGTGTCACTCTGGCTCGACTGGAGCTTTTCCGCTTGATCGGCGGTGACGAGCGCGTCAATCAGCTCGTCGAGATTGCCGTCCATGATCGCGTCGATCTTATAGAGCGTCAGCCCGATGCGGTGGTCGGTGACTCTGCCCTGCGGGAAATTGTAGGTGCGGATGCGTTCGTTGCGCATGCCGGTGCCGACCTGGCTGCGGCGCTCGCTGGTGACGGCGGAGTTGATGCGCTCCTGCTCAATTTCGTATAATTTGGAGGCGAGCATCTGCATGCACTTTTCGCGGTTCTGGACCTGTGAGCGCTCCTCCTGGCAGGAAACAACAATCCCCGACGGCTTGTGAATCAGCCGGACTGCGGAGGACGTTTTGTTGATGTGCTGCCCGCCGGCGCCGGAGGACCGGAAAACCTGCATTTCGATGTCCTCGGGGCGGATATCGACCTCCGCTTCTTCCATCTCGGGAAGCACCGCGACGGTCGCGGTCGAGGTGTGGACTCTGCCGCCGGACTCGGTTTCCGGCACGCGCTGCACGCGGTGGACGCCGGACTCGAATTTGAGCCGCGAGTATGCCCCGTCGCCGTCTATTTCAAAATCCGCTTCCTTCACGCCGCCGAGCTCCGTTTCGTTGTAGTTGAGTAACGTCACCTTCCAGCCCTTCGACTGCGCGTACATGGTATACATCCGGTACAGGCTGTGGGCAAACAGCGCGCTCTCCTCGCCGCCGACGCCGCCGCGGATTTCCACAATGACGCTCTTGTCGTCGTTCGGGTCGCGCGGCAACAGCAGAATTTTGAGCTCCTGCTCGAGCGTTTCCAGCTTTTTCTTGCAGGCGGTGTATTCCTCCTGACAAAGCTCCTTCAGCTCCGCGTCCAGACCGCCCGCATCCAGCATGCCGCGCAGGTCCTGCGCTTCCTGCTCTGTTTTGCGGTAGCTGCGATAGGCAGTGACAATCGGCTCGAGGCGCTTCTGTTCGCGCAGGAGCTTTGACGCTGCCTTGGGGTCTGCGTAAAAGTCCGGCTGCCCGGCGCGCTCTGCCATCTCGAGATATCGTTCTTCAACCAGTCGTAATTTTTCCAGCATAGATTCCTCACATACGCCCGCAGCTTTGCGGGCAAAGTTTTACAACTACATCATACTCCATTTTCGCCCCGCCGTCAAATATCCGCGCCCGTTTTGCGCATACTACTACGGATTTCTACGCAGAGGAGCGATGGCTGTGAAACGAATCGCAGCGCTGGTACTGGCACTGGCGCTTTTCTTTTCCTGCGCGAGTGCCGCGCAGGCGGGAAACACGCACGAAACGAAGGGCTATATCGCCCTGACCTTCGACGACGGACCCTCGGGCGAAATCACGCAGCAGCTTCTGGACGGGCTTGCGCAGCGGAACGTCCACGCGACGTTTTTTCTCTGCGGCTACCGCATTGCGCAGTACCCCGAGCTTGCGCAGCGCATGGCAGAGGACGGGCACGAGCTGGGGCTTCACTCCGACCGGCACGATTATATGCAGCACATGACAAAGCAGGAGGCGCTGGAAGATCTGACCGAGTGCATGGGAAAGCTCACCGAGGCGACCGGCGTGACGGCAAGGCTGTTTCGCCCACCGGGAGGGCTTTACTCTGCCGATCTTCTGGAGGCGTCGAAGGAGCTGGGGCTGTCCGTCATTTTCTGGTCCGTGGACCCGCACGACTGGGATAAAAACCAAGCCGCACAGGTGCTGCCATACCTGCTTTCCCACACGCAGGCGGGCGATATCGTCCTGATGCACGATCTGACGGAGCACTCCGTTTCGTGCGCGATGACCTTCATCGACACGATGTGCGCGCAGGGTTTTGAATTCTGCACCGTTTCCGAGCTTGCCGCCCTTTCCGGCACAAGCCTTTCTCCCGGTGTATATTATAACCGTTTCCCGCATTGACGAACGGCAGCGGTTGTACTAAAATAGAAAAAAACAGAGTCATGCAGGAGGAAAACCATGGATAAAAAGGAGCTTCGCGCCGTCATCCGCGCCCAAAAGCGCGCCATGACAAATGCGCAGATCGACGCCTGCAGCGAAAAGCTTGCAGCGCTGTTCCGCGCGCACCCGCTCTATCAGCAGGCGAAAAGCATCTACGGGTATCTGCCATACAATCAGGAGGTGCGCACCGTGCCGATGCTCCGGCAGGCACAGCTAGACGGCAAGCGCGTCGCCGTGCCGAAGGTGTATGGCGATACGATGAAATTTCTGTGGCTGGACGACTTAAATGCCGTCGCGCCCGGGGCGTATAACATCCCCGAGCCGATTGCAGACGGACCCGAGGCGGACGACGAGACGGCGCTGGTGCTGATGCCGGGGCTCGCCTTTGACCCCGAGGGGCACCGCTGCGGCTACGGCGGCGGGTTCTATGATAAGTTCCTCGCCGCGCATCCGGCGCACCCGACGCTCGCGCTGTGCTACGGCTTTCAGATGTTCGACCATCTGGAAACGGACGACTATGATATTCCGGTCGATGCGGTGATCTCTGCCGAGGTGGACGAATGAAATACGTCCTTCTGCTCGGCTTCTGCGCGGTTATTTTCCTGATCTGCTTTCTCATTGACAAGCTGATCCAGAAGCTCTTTCCGAAGCACGAGCTGGAAAAGAGCAAAACCGTCGTCCGCCCGCCGCGCAAGAGCGCTGTCTTCGGCGTCCTGCTTCTGGTGTTCCCGCTGATGGCGCTTTTATTCTGGATGCCGGAGGAGGGCGACACGCTCTTGACCATCTGCTGCGTGGGCGCGATGCTGATGGGAGCGTTTTTGCTTGTTACATACTTCTCCGTTTCCATCTACTACGGGGAAGACGGCTTTCTGTATAAAACCCTTCGCGGCGGCAAAAAGGAATACCGCTACAAGGACATTCGCGGGCAGCGCAGCGTCATGACGCGCGGCGGCATCAACACGATTCTGTTCGTCGGTAAGGATGAGATCAATCTCTACAGCGCGATGCAGAACCTCAATCCCTTTTTGAAGCATGCGTTTTTCCGATGGTGCGAGGCAAACGGCATCGACCCGGATTCGATCGAAAATAATCCCCGCATGTTCACCTGGTTCCCGGACCCCGATGGGGCGCAATCCGGGCAGGACGAGACGTAACCGGCGCACGGGAGGGCAGCTTATGAGAAGACGAAAGCTTGTTATTTTGCTGGCGGCGCTGATTTTCGGTCTTGCTGCCTGCGCAAAGCCCGCAGAGCCCAGCCCGGTAGCGGTATCATCCGTCCTGGCGTTGTCCTCGGAGCAGTCCGCTCCGGCGCAGACCCCGGAAGGGCAGGAAAAACCCGCCGAGCCGGAACACGAATGGACGCAGGAAGATATTCGCCGGATGTATCAGAACATACAGGAGCCGGATTGGGTGTTCATCGACTGCCTCGTTACGCCGGACAGGGCGAACGGCTGCGTCGGCGCAGCACTGTACTGGGACGGCAAGGAATCCACGCTTGTGCGCTTCTTTGACGAAGACGGATATTCCTACTGCGCAGGACCTGTGGCAAAAACGGCGCAGGACGCGGACTTTGCCTATCTCGGAGACGGCGCGGTGACGTTCCGGCTGCAGACGGACGACGCAGCGGAGTATGATTACACGCTCACGTTAGAGAAAACTGGCGAGGGCGTAAACTGGACGGCAAAAGACAGCCTTACCGTCCCGAATCCATAACACAAAAATCCTCCGCAGATCAGGTCTGCGGAGGATTTTCTATCGGTCAGCCGATGTCCGGCTGCTTTTGCGGGTAGGCGGGCAGCCATTTGCCGAATTTGTAGTAGAGCAGGAACATCACGGACGCTGCCGTCCAGGTAATGGGGTAGCACAGGGCGATGGTGAGATTGCTCAGGTGCGGGAAGGTCATGGTGAACAGCAGAATCAGCCGCAGCACACACGCGCCGAAGAGCGTGATGATTGTGGGCTTGACCGCATTTCCGACGCCGCGCATCATGGAAGACAGCACCTCCGTCGCCGAGAACAGGAAGTAGCACGGGGCAAGATAGGTGATAATCACGCGTCCCTGCTCGACGACTGCGGGGTCAGAGTTGAACAGACGAATCGTCCAGTCGCGCGTGAAGTAGATGAACCCGCCGATCAGCGCGCATATCGCAAGGTGCAGCGCGATGCCGACGTGCATGGTCTGCAGAATCCGGTCTTTTTTCCGCGCGCCGTAGTTCTGCCCCGCGAAGGTCATGACGGCAATGCCGATGGCGTTGGAAATCGGCCAGAAGATGCCGTCGAGCTTCCAGTAGACCGACCACGCCGCGACCGTGTCCGTGCCGAGCAGATTGATTGCCTTCTGGACATAGACGTTCGTAATGTTATAAAGCACGCTGGAAATGCCGGCGGGAAGCCCGATGACGAGCATGCGCTTGAGCAGCCACCCGTCCGGGCGGATTTTTTTGAGGTCCAGGCGATAGTCTCCGTGCGCGCGCTGCAAGGTGCGGATGACCAGCCACGCGCAGATGAGCTGTGACAGGCTCGTCGCAATTGCCGCGCCCGCAACCTCCAGCTTCAGAACGGCGACAAAGAACAGGTCGAGGATGGTGTTGACAATCGTGCAGACCACGAGAAACAGCAGCGGGCGCTTTGAGTCTCCCAGCGCGCGCAGAATGCCGCTTCCCATGTTGTAGATCATGGACGGAATCATGCCCGCAAAATACCAGACCAGATAGTCTTTGGAATACTGCAGCGTGTCCTCGGGCGTACTGAGTGCCGGCAGCAGCAGAGGCGCTCCGAACGTGCCCAGAAGCATCGTCAGCGCGCCGACGATGATGGCAAGGAAGACCGCCGTATGGACAGCCCGGCTCACCTGCACATGCTCCTGCGCGCCCGCGTGCTGCGAAATGACGACCGACGCGCCGGAGGATAAGCCGACGAAGAAATTGACAATGAGGTTGATCAGAACAATGTCGGACCCGCCGACCGCTGCCAGCGCGGTTTTTCCGACAAACTGTCCGAGGACCACCGCGTCGACCGCAGAATACAGCTGCTGCAGCAGCGTCCCGAGCATGATAGGCAGGAAGAAGGCAAGCATGCCCTGCAAAACCGGTCCTTCGGTCATGGAACTCTCGCGAAACAGCGTATGCTTCATATAATCGCTCCTTTCCGGCTGTGTCCTCCACAGGAGGTCATCAGATACTACTATATCGGTTTTTCCGCCTTTTGCAAGAGGGCATTCAAAAAAATTCCGCGGCTTTTGGAGAATGCGGCAAAAATAAAGCTTGACGAAACGCGGCGCGCTTTCTATAATAAGGGTGAACCGCATACAATCGAACACAGGGGCGCTGGGAAACCGGCTGAGATTGCGCGCTGCGCTTGTCCCTTTAACCTGATCCGGGTAATGCCGGCGTAGGAAGCTGATTCGTACAACATCGTTCTGCCGCTCTACACCACATCCGGTTGTAGGCGGTATCTTTGTTTTTATGAGGTGTTTTTCCATGACGAAACGCAAACTGACGCTTCGCTGCCTGTGCGAGGGCGCCATCATGCTGGCTCTGGCGCAGGTGCTGGGCTACATCAAGCTCTGGCAGCTGCCGAACGGCGGCTCGGTGACGCTGTCCATGCTACCGATTTTTGTCTTCTGCATCCGCTGGGGCTTCGGACCGGGCTTGCTGGTCTCGTTTGCCTTCGGACTGCTGCAGCTGTTCCTGGATGTCGCGTACTCCGCGGGTTGGCAGTCGATCATCGGCGACTATCTGCTGGCGTTTGCCGTGATGGGCTTCGCGGGTCTGTTCAAGGGCAAGAAGAACGGCATCTACTGGGGGTCGCTCCTCGGCACGTTCCTGCGCTTCCTCGTTCACTATGTCACGGGCGCGACGCTCTGGGCAGAATATATGCCGGACGAATTTTTCGGCATGACCATGACCTCTCCGTGGATCTACTCCGCGCTCTATAACGGCAGCTTCCTGCTTCTCAGCCTCGTGCTGACGCTGGTTGTCGTAGCAATTCTTCAGAAGCCTCTGGGCAAGTATCTGCGCGCAGAGGACCTGCAGAAATAAGGCAACACCGCGCAATTGCGTCTGCATGCTTCGCCGGATCTTTTCCGCCAATTCTGCGGTTTGAAAAGCGAGAAATATGTCGCAGCCGTTGGCGACAAAGGAGCCATACGGATGCGGGCATGCCCTTCGCGGGTACACAAAGTATTCCTTCGCTTTCCAAACCTTGCCTTGACGAAAAATCTCTCGCCGAATCCGCTTGCCGAATTGTGCGGTGCCGCCCTGAATCTGGATCGGCGCCCGCTTTCCCCCCGAGAGCGATAAGAACCGCTCATCAGACGTTAGCTCTGATGGGCGGTTCCATTTTTTATAAGGGCGTCTTTTTGATTTTGGCAAAGGGGCGGGGATATCTGGACGGCGTGGGGGCTTCCTTGCGGATGACGACCGCGCGGTGGATGGCGTCTTCCACCTCGTATTCATACACGCGCTCGACGCGCCCGCCGAGAAGCCGGATGCCGCGCTTCGCCTCGTCCAGCTCGACATCTGCCAGCTGCCCCTTCATCGCGACAAAGCAGCCTCCGACCTTCACATAGGGAAGGCACAGCTCCGAGAGAATGTTGAGCCGCGCAACGGCGCGGGAGACCGCGATATCATAGCTCTCGCGGCAGACCGTCACATATTCCTCGGCTCTCGCGGTGACGACGTTCGCCTCCACCTGCAATTCCGGCAGGACCTCGCGCAGCCAGTCCATGCGCTTGCCGAGCGAGTCCAGAAGCGTCAGATCCATCGACGGCTCCGCAATTTTCAGCGGCACGCCCGGAAAGCCCGCGCCGCAGCCGATGTCGACCACGCGCTTCGCGCGGAAATCCGCCGCGTTCAAAAGCGCGAGGCAGTCGTAAAAATGAAGCTCGGCAACCTTTTGCGGCTCTGTGATGGCGGTCAGATTCATGACCTGATTTTTTTCCAGCAGCAGCGAACCAAACCGCGCGAGCGTATCGAGCTGCGCAGATGTCAAGGACAGATTCAGCTTCGGGAGCAGACGCTCCAACGTTTCTTTCATGGCTTACCTTTCATCGTTCATACAGGAACAGAACGCCGATCGTGCCGGGTCCGCAGTGGCTGGAGACCGTGCAGCCGGCGCGCGTGACGCAGATTTCCTCAAAATTCTGATAGCTTAAAACGGCAGCTTTTGCTGTTTCGATGATTTCGTCCGGCACGCCGGAGTGGGTGATGAACACGCGGCGCAGATCGAGCTGTGTCTTGCCCTGCAGGCGGTCTTTGATATACGCCTTGACGCAGGCTTCAAACGTGCCGCGGTATTTTTTGCAGACGCCCATCCTGCCGTCTTTGACCTCAATTGCCGGGCGGAGCTTTAAAAGATTTGCGCCCAGCACCGCAACAGATGAGCATCTGCCGCCCTTTTGCATGTAGTCGAGGCGGCTTAAAATAAAGCTGGCGTCCACACGGGCGGTGCATTCGTGCAAATGCTCGACAATGCGCGAAGGCTCCATGCCTTCTTCTGCGCACCGGACCGCCTCGAGAACGACAAGCCCGTGTCCGGTGGAGAGATTGCGCGAGTCGACGACGTAGACGTTTTCATACTCTGCCGCGGCAAGGCACGCATTCTGATAGCAGCAGGAAAATTCCTGCGAAATGCAGATGTGGATCACAAAATCGTATTTGCGCGACAGCGCGGAAAACGCGCGCACATAGTCAGACAGATTGACTGCCGCCGTGGTCGCCAGCGCGCCGCCGGCTGTGATGTGCTGGTAAATATCGTCCGGAAAAATATCGACGCCGTCCTGATAAGTCCTGTCTCCCAGCTGGACATACAGCGGCAGAATGCCGATGGAATACCGTTCTGCCTGCTCACAGCTTAAATCGCAGGTGGAATCGGATGTAATTTTATAGTTCAAACTCCTCACCTCTCGTTGATTCGCGCAACAGTTTCTTTCTTTCGCGAAGCGAGCGGAAAAAGGTCTGCAAAAGTGCCTGGCACTCCTCTTCGAGAACGCCGGTTGTTACCGCGGGGCGAAAACACCCCGGAAGACACAGAAGATTGACCAGCGATCCGCCGGCTCCCATTTTGGGGTCCTTTGCACCGTAGACCACGCGCGGAATCTGCGCGCCGGTGATTGCCCCCGCGCACATGCAGCATGGCTCCAATGTCACATAGAGCGTACACTGCCAAAGCCGCCAGCCGCCGAGCGTCCGGCATGCCTCGCCGATTGCCTCAAGCTCCGCATGGGCAAGGGCAGAGCGCCCCTTCTCCCGGCGGTTTCGCCCGCGCCCGACAATGCGCCCGTCCGGCATGGCAACGACGCAGCCGACCGGCACCTCGCCGTCGTCCGCCGCAGCCTGTGCAAGCGCGAGCGCCTCGCGCATCATGGCAATGTCGTCCATACATTCTCCCTGTCTTCGTTCTGAAACCCGCCCTGAGGTTCATCCCGGCAGACCCTGCCCGGCAGAGAGCGGATTTGTTTCCGGCTGCACACACCTTTTTCAGCCGCAGGCACCGCGCAGCGGCAATGCCTGCCATCATCATACCCGAAAGAATGCCTTTCGTCAATATGCCGCGTCAGGATAACGGCGCGGCAGAACCTCCGCAGCCGACACACTGCGTCAAAATATACCAAAATATGTAAAATTCTGCTTGACAGCGACCGAGTCCTGTAGTATGCTGTTATTGGAAATAAATGGTATATCCTGCCGAAAACGGCAGGAACCGGTGGGAGGGAACAAACCATGGCAAACACCCGGCAAACGCAAGCCGACCCTCAACAGCAGAGCGCCTATGCCATCTGCGGCTGCTGCGGCGGGGAAATTTATCTGGGGCAGCTGTACTATGAGATGGACGACCGCTATGTCTGCCCGGAGTGTCTGGGCGAGTACGCGAAGTCGTATTTTCTCAGCCGCCAGCGCACGGCGATGCTGCCGCAGTGGCGCGCATGACGCTGCGGGAGCTTTCGGCGCAGTATGAACGCAGCGCGCAGCTTCTGCGCGTCCGGATTTCCGAGCTGCGCCGGCGGAAAAAAATGACGCAGGACGCGCAGGAGCTGTTCTGGCTGGAGCGGCGGATGGCAGCGCTGGCGCCGATGCTCCGGCAGATGAACGAGCTGGCGGAACTGACCGCACATTATTATGAAAGGGGATATGACCGCAATGAAGGCTATCGGGTATGAGGGCTATCAGGGTCCGCGCCTGACGCGGCAGGAGCAGCTGGCGCGCATGCACCGCGTGATTGAAAACGAGCTGACGGAAAAGCAGCGGCGCGCCGTGCTCGGGTACTATGTGGACAAAAAGACCATGCCGGAGCTGGCGCGGGAGTTCGGCGTCTGCAAATCGACCGTCTGCCGCACCATCCAGCGCGCCGAGCGCCGCCTGCGTCGCTGCCTGCGCTACTGAAGCCCCCGCAGCCTTTTTCAAAACAACGAAGCTGCTTTGAAAAAAGTTCCCCCGACCGGTATTTGGTCGGGGGCATGGTTGTGGGATTGACGGCGCATGCCGTCCGGGATATGAAGTGCGCTCGCATTGGATAAGCTGTACGCTCAGTATAGCGCAGCTTGCGGCAATTGTCCGTCGAAAGCGGTCGCGCGGGATAAATTTGCAAGTTCGTTCCATGCGGGTTTTGCGCCGGGCGGCTAAATGCCGTGCTCCCGGAAAAAGAGCTGCGCCTGCAGGCAAAGCGCACGCGCCCGCGTGATTGCCTGCTCGTCCGGCATGTCCGGGTCGAGCAGCAGCGCACACAGCTGCTTGAGAATCCGGGTCTGCATGGCACCGGCAAGCCGCTGCTGCATGTCTTCGGATACCGACAGGTTGTCCTGCAGCGTTTTCTCGCGCGCTGCGCGCACAAGCTCCCCAAAATTCTGCATGTCCTGCGCCTCCCTTTCTGCCATTGTACGCCGGCTCGCGCGCGGATGGCGGCGAAATGGGGCGCAGGACGTTTTTTTTGCTGCAAACGCGGCTGCGTTCTTGCAAAACGCCCATACGCTTGCTAAAATAATATCTTAAACGGAAACCGGAGGCGATGGGTATGAATTATGCGGCGGGAAGCTATGATGTGGCAGTGGTCGGCGCGGGGCACGCGGGAATCGAAGCGGGGCTTGCCTGCGCCAGAATGGGGCTGCGCACGGTCGTCTTTACGATCAATCTCGACGCGGTGGGCAACATGCCCTGCAACCCGGCAATCGGCGGCACGGGAAAAGGACATCTCGTGCGCGAGCTGGACGCGCTGGGCGGCGAGATGGCAAAGGCGGCGGACCGCTGCTGCATCCAGTACCGGATGCTGAACCTCGGCAAGGGTCCTGCCGTTCATTCGCTGCGCGCGCAGGCAGACCGGCGGAAATATCAGGAGGATATGAAGCGCGTCCTCGAGCGGCAGGAACATCTGGATCTCAAGCAGGCGATGGTCGTCTCCGTCGGTCTGACAGACGGGCACATTTCGTCTGTTACGACGCGGCTCGGCGCGGTGTATGAAGTAAAAGCGGTCGTGATTGCCTCGGGCACGTATCTGGACGCGCGCGTCATCACCGGCGAGTGCGCCTATTCCTCGGGTCCCGACGGCATGCAGGCGGGCATCGGGCTGACCGAGTGCCTGAAAGCCTTCGGGCTTCGCATGCGCCGGTTCAAGACCGGTACGCCGCCGCGCATCAACCGCCGCTCGGTGGATGTTTCCAAAATGGAGCTGCAGCCGGGCGACGAGCAGCCCGTGCCGTTTTCGTTCTCGACCACAGAAGCGGTGCAGAATCAGGCGGTCTGCTATCTCACCTATACCAACGAGGAAACGCACCGGATCATCCGGGAGAATTTCGCGCGCTCGCCGCTGTTTAACGGCATGATCGAGTCCGTCGGTCCGCGCTACTGCCCGTCGATCGAAACGAAGATCGACCGCTTCCCCGATAAGCCGCGCCATCAGCTCTTTGTTGAGCCGTGCGGGCTGGGGACGGACGAGCTCTATATTCAGGGTCTGTCGTCGAGTCTTCCCGAGGATGTGCAGATTGCGATGGTCCACACGATTGCGGGTCTGGAGCACGCGGAAATGATGCGCCCGGCGTATGCGATTGAATACGACTGCGTCGATCCGACGGAGCTTCTGCCGACGCTGGAAAGCAAAAAGGTCCCCGGGCTATATGGCGCGGGGCAGTTCAACGGCTCTTCGGGCTATGAGGAGGCGGCGGTGCAGGGCTTCGTTGCGGGCGTCAATGCGGCGCTCAAAATCAAGGGCGAGGAGCCGATGATCCTGAAGCGCATGGACGGCTATATCGGAACGCTGATTGACGATCTGGTGACCAAGGGCACGAACGAGCCGTACCGGATTATGACCTCGCGCTCGGAATACCGGCTCTTACACCGGCAGGACAATGCCGACCAGCGGCTTTCCCCCATCGGGCACCGGATCGGGCTGGTGTCGGACGCACAGTATGAGGCGGTGCTGGAAAAATACCGGACCGTTGACCGGGAGATCAAACGGCTGGAGGCGACCGGCATTGCAGAAGGCGCGGCGCTCAACGAAATGCTGCTTGCGCACGATACTGCAAGCGTCAAGGGATCGGCGCGCCTTTCCGATCTGATCCGCCGCCCGCAGATCGGCTACCGGGACCTTGCGCCCTTTGACCCCGAGCGCCCGGCGCTTTCTCCCGCGGTGCAGGAGGCGGTCGAGATTCAGATGAAGTATGCGGGCTATATCGAGCGCCAGCAGCGGCAGGTCGCGGAGCTTTCGCGCGAGGAAAACAGGCTTTTGCCGGACGGCATCGACTATCTTTCCATCACAGGGCTTCGTGTTGAGGCGCGGCAGAAGCTGCAGGAAATCCGCCCGCTTTCCATCGGGCAGGCCGGGCGCATTTCCGGCGTCTCGCCGAGCGATATTGCGGTGCTGCTGATCTGGCTGTCGCAGCACGAACAGGAGGCATAGCATGTATTTTGATTCCCACGCGCATCTGGACGACGGGCGGTTTCAGGAGGATTTTGACGATATTCTTGCCCGGATGAAGGAAAATGGCGTGACGGCAATGATGAACATTGGCTGCGATTTGCCGTCTTCTGAGAATTCGGTGCGTCTGGCGCAGACTTACGACTGGATCTGGGCAGCCGTCGGCAGTCATCCGGACGACGCAGACCACGTGGACGCGGCGCGCATCGAGGTGTACCGTGCGCTCTGCAAAAGCCCCCGCGTGCAGGCAATCGGCGAGATCGGGCTGGACTATCACTATGAAGACGTGTCGCGCGAGGTGCAGAAGCACGCCTTCCGGCTGCAGATGCAGCTGGCGCGCGAGTGTTCCCTTCCGGTTGTGGTCCATGAGCGCGAGGCGCACGAGGACGGGCTGAAGATCATCGACGAATTCCCGGATGTGACGGGCGTGTTTCACTGTTTCTCGGGAAGCCTGGAGATGGCGAAGGAGCTGGTAAAGCGCGGCTGGTACATCGGCTTTACCGGCGTTGTGACGTTCAAAAACGCGCGCAAGGCGGTCGAGGTTGCAAGCAGCATTCCGCTCGAGCGGATTCTGATCGAGACCGACTGCCCGTATATGGCGCCCGAGCCGTTTCGCGGGCGGCGCAACGATCCGTCGCTGGTTCCCTACGTCGCGGCAAAGATCGCTGCGCTTCGGGGGCTTTCCTCGGAGCAGGTCGGAGCGGCAACGAGCGAAAATGCCAGACGCCTGTTCCGGATTTCAGAGGCTGTCAAAAAAAGCTGACGCTTTTTTGACAAAGAGGACTGCGCCTCGACTGCGCGCATAATTTTGCGCCGGAGGCGCAAAATTCCAAACTTGCGAGGTGAGCAGTATGTTTACCCGCAAGGAGTACGCGACATCCGTAAGCGGTAAAACCGCTAACGGCTGTCCTGTCCGGTCGGCGAAGCCGCCGGATAACATGAATTTCCATTTTATTTTGCCCTGCGGGGCGAAACTCTACGAGGTATTTCACGCAAACAAGGACCTGCCGCAATTTTGCGGCAGGTCCTTTTGCGTGTTGCGTGTCAATCGATATTGACCGTGTCGAAGACCGATGCGGGCAGGACGTCGGAGAGCTCGATCAGCTCCTGCCGGAAGCCGCCGGTGTAGTCGAACTTTGCCGTGGCGGCGTGCAGCTCCTGCGTCTTCCGGTCCGGCGTCTGCAGGGACAGCGACATGGCGGCGGTGGTGCCGCCCTCGTCTCCCGCGCCGACAATCAGCGTTCCGCCGTGCGAGCGGGCAATCGCGCGGGCGATGGCAAAGCCGAAGCCGGCGTCGGCGTCGATGGTCTTCATCTCGCTGCGCGTCTCGGGCAGATCCAGCGTGCCTCTGAGGCGGTCGCCCGGCGCTGCCGGGTCGTGGATTTCAATGACGGCGACGGACGCAGCGGTAAGAAGCGAAAGGGTGATTTCGGCTCCCTCCTGCGTGTGGCGCACGGCGCTTGCAATCAGATTGTAGATTGCGCGCGCCAGCCGGTCGCGGTCCGCCCAGATGTGGACGGTCTTGTCCGGCAGATGCAGCGTGATGGTGCGCCCGCAGGTGCGGCAGAGCGACTCCGCCTGTGTGAAAATGCTCTGCAGAAATGCGCACAGCTCCAGCTTTTCCAGCCGCACCTTGACATTTCCCTCGGTGACGGCAGGCATTTCCGTCAGATCGCACATCAGCCGCAGCAGCTGATAAAAGCTCTTGTTGAGACTTGCTGCGGCGCGGCTGAGCGCCGGGTCCTCCATCTCCTCGAGCGTGACAAAAAGCGGCGCCGAGACGGTGAACATATCGGTCAGCGGCGTGCGCATCGCCTGCGCGACGTTCAAGAGCGTGTCGGGCGAAAACCGCGCGCCCTCCCAGTATTCATCGGCGATGTAGAGTACGGCGTCGGAAAGCTCGTGCCGCTGCGCGCGCGCGCAGATGCTGCCCAGACGAAGCCGCAAGCCCTCATCCGCTTCTTCGACGAATTCTCCGGCATCCTGCGCAGCGTCGATGCCGCAGGCGGCAGCGGCGTGGTTGGCGTAGACAACCTTGCCCTCCCGTACCAGAATGACCGGCTGGGAAAAGGAATTGAACAGTTCGAGTTTGGATTCCAGTGTGTCCTGCATGTCAGGTTCCCCCTTTATCCTTCTTGTTTTTATCGTATAGGGATTAGAATCCGCCGGTTTCATGCGGGATAAAACCGGTAATATTTGTATGCTCATCATATCGGATTTTGCCGAAAAATGCAACAAAAAAGAATGTCGAAAAACGCCCAAAACAGCCCTTTCAGACATGAATTTTTGGACATTTTCCGACATGTTTTGGTAAAATTGTCGAAACGGGTCGAAACGCCATGAATGATGTCGTTACTGCTTCTTGAGAAGGTCGCGGATTTCGGTAAGCAGCAGCTCTTCTTTTGTGGGCTCCGGCTCTTCGGGCGGCGTCTCCGGTTCGGCGGGCTTTTCGAGCTTCTTCTTCGCGGTGTTGAACGCCTTGACCACCAGGAAGACGACGAACGCGACGAGAATAAAATCAATGACCGTCGTCAGGAACGTGCCGATGCCGATGACGACCGCGTCCTTGACCACCTCGCCAGCCTCATCCAGCACGGCGGGGCTGAGCGTGATGTTGAGCGCCGACAGATCGATGCCGCCGATGAGGTAGCCGATGAGCGGCATGAACACGTCGCCCACAAGACTCGTGGTGATCTTGCCGAAGGCGGTGGCGATGATCACGCCGATAGCCATATCCAGAACGTTGCCTCTGGTAATAAACTCCTTGAATTCGTTAAAGAATTTTTTCATAAGGGAGGGCTCCTCTCTGCTTCTTTTTCAGATGCACCATACGCAGGCGCGCGATGAAGGACCGGCGAGAGATTTTCCGTCAGGGCAAGACGCAAGGGCGAAGGCGTACCGCGTGTACGTCGAGCCTGCAGCAACGCCGCCCCGGCGGAAAAGATCCGGCGGGGTTATTTGTTCTTGGGAACCAGGACGGCTTTACCGCCCATATAGGGCTGCAGAACCTTCGGGATGGTTACCGTGCCGTCTTCCTGCAGATGGTTTTCCAGGAACGCGATGAGCATTCTGGGCGGCGCGACGCAGGTGTTGTTGAGCGTGTGCGGAAGATAGGTCTTGCCGTCTTCACCCTTGACGCGGATGCCGAGACGCCTCGACTGCGCGTCGCCGAGGTTCGAGCAGGAGCAGACCTCGAAATATTTCTGCTGGCGGGGGCTCCACGCCTCAATGTCGCAGGACTTGACCTTGAGGTCGGCAAGATCACCCGAGCAGCACTCGAGCTGCCGGACGGGAATCTCCAGATTGCGGAACAGCTCCACAGAGTTTTTCCAGAGCTTATTATACCAGTCCATCGACTCTTCGGGCTTGCAGACGACGATCATCTCCTGCTTTTCAAACTGGTGGATGCGGTACACGCCGCGTTCTTCCAGACCGTGGCTGCCGACTTCTTTGCGGAAGCAGGGAGAATACGACGTGAGCGTCAGCGGCAACTGCGCTTCGGGCAGCACCTGATCGATGAACCGACCGATCATCGTATGCTCGGACGTGCCGATCAGGTAAAGGTCCTCGCCCTCGATCTTGTACATCATCGCTTCCATCTCCGGGAAGGACATGACGCCCTTGACGACGTCGCCGTGCATCATGAACGGCGGAATGACGTAGGTAAAGCCCTTCTCGTCGATCATAAAGTCGCGCGCGTAGGCAAGCACCGCCTCATGCAGCCGCGCGATATCGCCGAGCAGATAGTAAAAGCCCATGCCGGCGACTCTTCCCGCGGATTCCTTGTCGATGCCGTTAAAAGACGCCATGATATCCACATGGTGGGGAATTTCAAACGTAGGCACAACGGGATCTCCGAAGCGCTCGACCTCGACGTTGCAGCTGTCGTCGGGTCCAATCGGGACGGACGGGTCAATGATATTCGGAATCACATACATGATCTCGCGGATGCGCGCGTCCATCTGAGAAACCGACTGGTCGAGCTCTGCCCGGCGGTCGTCGTCTGCCTTGACGGCAGCGTTGTTGCGGTCGATCTGCGCCTGCAGCTCCGCCTTTTTCGCCTCGTCGTCACACTTTTTGAGCTGCCCGTAAAGAGGACCGTTCGCCTTCGAGAGCTTGTTGCGCGCTGCCTTGAGGCTCTCCACCTCGGCAATCGCGGCGCGGCGCTTGGCATCGAGGTCTACCACCTCGTCGACCAGCGGCAGCTTCGCGTCCTGGAACTTCTTGCGAATGTTTTCCTTAACGGCTTCGGGGTTTTCCCGCAAAAATCGGATGTCAATCATACTGTATCTCTCCTCTTACTGCTCCTGCAGCTTTTCAAATTCCGCCAGCGCGTTTTCAGACAGGCACTCCTGATAGCGCGCAACCGTTTCCATTGCCCGCGAGAAGGTCACGTTTCCTTCGTGCGTGTCGCAGTTCATCGCGGTCAGAAGCGCCTCATAGGCAAGGCGCGTGTGGTCGAGCTCCTGCTCCTTGTCGCGCAGCTCCTGCTTGGCATCGCTTTGCTCGTCCTGCGTCGCCTGCAGAAGCTGATCGTTGAGCGCGGTTTCCTCGTCGAGCTTTTTCTGCACGGCGTCCAGCTCGTCTTCCAGCTGCTGCTTTTCCTCCTGCAGGGCGCGGTTCTGCTCCTGCAGCTTGACGGCGTTATCGAGCGCGCTCGTCGACGCGGCGCTCAGCTCCGAGATCGTGCTTTTGGAGCTGTGCGTCTGCAGAATCAGCGACAGCAGCACCAGCAAAAACGCCACGGCAAACAAAATTGCCATGTACCGCAGCAGCGCCGCTTTTCTCGCGTCGCTCAAAGGCGCGGGCGGCTGGGGCTGCTCAGCGGGGGTGGTCTTCTTTTCTTCGTCCATTACGGCTGCTCCTTTCCGAGAGTCTTCGTCAGCGCCTCATAGAGCCGCTGCAAATCCTCCTGCCCGTAATATTCCAGTTCAATTTTGCCCTTGCGCTTGCCGGAGACGATTTTGACGCCGCGCCCGAGACGGCGCGAAAGCGATTTTTCACACTCGGCAAGATAGTCGACCTCGACCGGCTTCGGCTCGGGCGTCTTTACCGCTTTAGAGAGCTTCTTGCACATTGCCTCCGTCTGCCGGACGGAAAGCTGCAGATGAATCACCTTCTGCGCAACGGCAAGCTGCTGCGGCTTTTCCTTGAGCGATAAAATCGCGCGGGCATGTCCGGCAGTGAGCTTTCCCTCTTCCACCAGAGCCAGAAGCTCGTCCGGCAGGCTGAGTAGACGCATCGCGTTTGCCACCGCCGGGCGCGATTTGCTGACCCGGTCCGCGACCTGCTCCTGCGTGAGCCCGTATTCTCCGATCAGCTGCTGATAGCCCCGCGCCTCTTCGATGGGCGTCAGGTCTGCGCGCTGCAGGTTTTCGATGAGCGCCAGCTCCATCGCCTTTTTGTCGTCCGCTTCAATGACGACGACGGGCACCTCGCGTAAGCCCGCGAGCCTTGCTGCACGCCAGCGCCGTTCGCCGGCAATGATCTGATAGTACCCGGAATCCAGAAGCCGGACCGTCAGCGGCTGAATGACGCCGTGCTGGCGGATGGAGTCGGCAAGCGCCGACAGCTCCTCCTCGTCAAAATTCCTGCGCGGCTGCAGCCGGTTCGGCTCGATTTTCTGCAATGGCAGCAGCAGCGGGCTTTGCTGATTGACCGGCTGCATGGCGCTCTCGCCGAGCAGCGCGCCGAGTCCCTTGCCCAGTCCCTTGTTGGAAGCCATGGCTCAAGCTCCTTTCGTGAGAATTTCCTGCACCAGCGCATCATACGCTGCCGCGCCCCGGCTGAACCGGTCGTAAGCAAAAATCGGAAGTCCGTGGCTCGGCGCCTCGCTGAGCCGGACATTTCTCGGAATCACCGCGGCAAAGACCTTGCCGGGGAAATGGCGGCGGACCTCCTCGGCGACCTGCGCGGAGAAGTTCGTTCTGCCGTCGTACATGGTAAGAAGGACGCCGAAAATGCCGAGCGTGGGGTTGAGTCTGCGCTTGACCGCGCGCATCGTCGTCATCAGGTCCGACAAGCCCTCCAGCGCGTAGTATTCGCACTGGACGGGGATTAAAATCTCGTCTGCCGCGCACAGGGCGTTGAGCGTCAGAAGCTCCAGAGACGGCGGGCAGTCGATGAAGATATAATCATATTCGCCCCGCAGCGGCTCGAGGGCGTCGCGCAGGCAGTATTCCCGGCGCTCGAGTCCCACCAGCTCCACGCCCGCGCCCGAAAGCGCCGCGCCGGAGGCAAGAAGATCGCCGTATTTTGTATGAATGACCGCTTCGGCAGCGGATTTTCCGTCGATGACAATGTCGTAGGTCGAGATGCCGACCTCGTTTTTGTCCACGCCGAGCCCGGAGGTCGCGTTTGCCTGCGGGTCAAAATCGCACAGCAGCGTCCGCTTGCCCGCCTTGTGCAGTCCGGCTGCCAGATTGACTGCCGTCGTCGTCTTTCCGACGCCGCCTTTCTGGTTGACCAGCGCAATAATCCGTCCCATGCCCGCGCCTCCTTTTCGTGCCGATAGCCGCACTTTCACATAATAACGTAATTTATATTATAGTCTGCAAGCGCTTCAATTGCAACAGAAAAAAGTGCCTGCAAAACGGCAGCTCCCATCTTGAACCGGTGCGGTTTGTGTGGTAAAGTATGCGCAAAAAGGCGCGGCTTCGCCGGAACCGGTAGGGAGGAAACCATATGACACCGACGCTTCCGCCTGCATGGCAGGCACTGTTAAAAGACGAGCTTCAGAAGCCGTACTGGTGCTCCCTGGAGCAGCGGCTCGGCGCGGCGTATGAAAGCGGGGCAGTTTACCCGCCCGCGCAGCAGCTTTTTGCGGCGTTCGAGCGGACCCCGCCCACGTGCGTGCGCGCCGTGATTCTCGGGCAGGACCCGTATCATGAGCCGGGGCAGGCAAACGGGCTGGCTTTTTCTGTGAGCCGGGGTGTAAAACTGCCGCCGTCGCTGCAGAATATCTATAAGGAACTGGAAGCTGATCTCGGCGTTCCGGCGGCAAAAAGCGGAGATTTGACAAGCTGGGCGCAGCAGGGCGTGTTTTTGCTCAACACCGTCCTCTCCGTGCGCGCGCATGCGGCAAACTCCCACAAGGATTTCGGCTGGCAGAGCTTCACCGACGCGGTGATTGCCGCATTGGCAGAGCTTCCGCAGCCGGTTGCATTCGTTCTCTGGGGCGCGCAGGCGCAGAAGAAGGCGGCGCTGGTGGAAAAAAGCCCGTATCCGCGGCTGGTGCTGCAGAGCCCGCACCCGAGCCCTTTGAGCGCGTACCGCGGTTTTTTCGGCAGCCGCCCGTTTTCGCAGATCAACGCATTTCTGGTTTCGTATGGTTTTTCGCCGGTTGATTGGAAAATTCCCGAAGATGCACAAAAACATAGCCCCGAAGGATAGAAATTTTTTCGCAGAAATTCTTCACAAATATCCGTTTTCCTGTTGAAATTTCCGATGTTCTGTCATAGAATATTAAAAGTTGGTTTTCGTGGAGGGAGCGTGGTTTTATGCTGCATGTGGTTCTGGTGGAGCCGGAGATTCCGGCGAACACCGGCAACATCGCAAGAACCTGCGCGGCGACCGGGAGCGTACTGCATCTGATTCGTCCGCTGGGCTTTGACATTTCCGACAAGGCGGTCAAGCGGGCAGGGCTGGATTACTGGCATCTGGTGGACGTGCGCGACTACGAAAATCTCGACGACTTTTTCTCGAAAAACGACGTGAAGACAATGCGTCTGTTTTCCACCAAAGCGCCGAAGCGCTACGACGAGGCGGACTATCCTGACGGCTGTTATCTGTTTTTTGGCAAGGAGACGAAGGGACTGCCGGAGGATTTCCTTGCCGCGCATTTCGATAGCTGCGTGAGAATCCCCATCCGCGCCGAAGCGCGGAGCCTGAATCTCGGAAACTCCGCGGCAATTGGTGTCTTTGAGGCGCTGCGGCAGCAGGGCTTCCCGCACCTGAAGGCGCAGGGAAAAATGATCGACTGGTAAGAAGCCGGGCATTCGCCCGTGTTTTGAAAGGCATGTAAGCATCATACAAGGAGGAATCTGGATGAACTACAACAAAAAATCCGTAGAAGACATCGACGTTTCCGGCAAGCGCGTTCTTTGCCGCTGCGACTTCAATGTCCCCACCAAGGACGGCAAGATCACAAGCGACAAGCGTATTGTTGCCGCCCTGCCGACAATTGAATATCTCATCAAGCACGGCGCGCGCGTGATTCTCTGCTCGCACATGGGCAAGCCCAAGAACGGACCAGACCCCGCGTTCTCCTTGCAGGTTGTGGCAGACCGCCTGTCGGAGCTGCTCGGTCAGCCCGTGAAGATGGCGTCCGACGTCGTCGGCGAGAGCGCGCAGTCGCTTGCCGCTTCCCTGAAAGACGGCGAGGTTATGCTGCTCGAGAACACCCGCTTTGAAAAGGGCGAGACGAAAAACGACCCCGAGCTTTCCAAAAAGCTCGCCTCCCTTGCCGATATTTTTGTCAACGACGCCTTCGGCACCGCGCACCGCGCGCATGCTTCAACGGCAGGCGTGGCAGATTATCTGCCCGCCGTCTGCGGCTATCTGGTCCAGAAGGAAGTTTCCATCATGGGCAAGGCGCTGGCAGATCCCGAGCGTCCGTTCGTCGCAATCCTGGGCGGCGCGAAGGTCTCCGACAAGCTGAACGTCATCAACAACCTGCTGGAAAAGGTCGACACGCTGATCATCGGCGGCGGCATGGCATACACCTTCCTGGCAGCCAAGGGCTACGGCATCGGAAAGTCCCTGTTTGACGCCGAGAAGGTCGACTACTGCAAGGACATGATGAAGAAGGCGGAAGAAAAGGGCGTCAAGCTCCTGCTTCCGGTCGACACCGTGGTTGCAGGCGAATTCCCGAACCCGATCGACGCGCCGATTGACGTGAAGACCGTCGACGTTTCCGAGATTCCTGCCGACATGGAAGGCATGGACATCGGCGAGAAGACCAGAGCGCTGTTTGCAGACGCCGTCAAGAGCGCAAAGACCGTCGTCTGGAACGGACCCATGGGCGTGTTTGAAAACCCGACGCTTGCCAAGGGCACCATTGCCGTTGCGCAGGCGCTGGCAGACTCCGAGGCAATCACCATCGTCGGCGGCGGCGACTCCGCAGCGGCGTGCGAGCAGCTGGGCTTTGCCGACAAGATTACCCACATCTCGACCGGCGGCGGCGCGTCCCTTGAATTCCTCGAGGGCTTGGAGCTTCCCGGAATTGCGTGCTTGCAGGATAAGTAAATTGTTCTAAAGAACATGTCCAGATCGGACGCCGCCGGATCTTTTCCGCCAGAAGTGCGTTGCTCGGATTCGACGTACAGAATGTACGTCTTCATCCTCGCGCCTTCTTCTGACGAAAAATCTCTCGCCGGTGGCGTTATCGAAGGGCGTGCATCCGAAGCGCTGTGAAAATTTGTTACCCATGCGCGTATTTATGATTTGTTGGAAATTTGAAACGATTTTGAACTGAGATATATAGGAGAGTTTCATCATGAACAGAAAGTACCGTAAGACTGTCATTGCCGGCAACTGGAAAATGAACAAGACGCCGTCCGAGACGAAGGAATTCATGACCGAGTTCAAGTCGATCATGCCCAAGGGTCGCTGGTGCGATGTGGCGCTGTGCGTGCCTGCCGTCTGCATTTCCGCAGCGGTTCGCGCGATGCGCGAGACCAGAGTCGGCATCGGCGCTGAAAACTGCAACGCCAACGCCTCCGGCGCCTACACCGGCGAAATCGCCGCGAACATGCTCGTAGACGCGGGCTGCAAGTACGTCATTCTCGGTCACTCCGAGCGCCGCGCCATGGGCGAGACGAACGAGGACGTGAACGCGAAGGTCCTGACCGCGCTGGAAAACGGTCTGGTTCCCATCATGTGCGTCGGCGAGAGTCTGGAGCAGCGTGAGCAGGGCATCACCGAGGAGTGGATCACCATGCAGATCAAGTGCGGTCTGCGCGGCGTCGGCGAGGACAAGATCCGCAAGATGGTCATCGCCTACGAGCCCATCTGGGCAATCGGCACCGGCAAGACCGCAACGCCTGAGCAGGCGGAAGAGGTCTGCGAGAGCATCCGCACGGTCATCCGCAAGCTCTACGGCGCAAAGATCGCACGTGCCATCTCCATCCTCTACGGCGGCTCCATGAACGAAAAGAACGCCTATGATCTGCTGGCGCAGCCCGACATCGACGGCGGTCTGATCGGCGGCGCATCCCTCGTGCCCGAGAAGTTCGTCAAGATCATCGAAGCGGCAAACCAGCCCACCATCTAAATAACTGCGGAAAAAGCCGCCGCGCCTGCGGACGCGAAACGCTGCGAGACAATCAAAAAGCCCGTGATCGTAAGATCACGGGCTTTTGTTATGCGTAAAAACGGGGCGGACAATGCTGCCCGCCCCATAAAAGATATGCTTAGTCGAAAACGACATCCAATGCTTTGCAGACGGCTGCGCAGCGCGGGCACAGATCATGCTCGTCAGCGTCCAGCGAGTGCATCCAGCAGCGCGGGCACTTCTTGCCGGTCGCCTCGGTGACGGCGACGGTCAGTCCGGGGAAGTTGGAGCCTGCGCCCACAACCGCGCCCTCGGGCGCTTTTTCCTCGGTGACGGCGACGTTGGAGACGATGAACAGCTCTGCGAGGTTCATACCGGCAATTGTCTTGACTGCCTCGGCAGCAGCTGCATCAACAGCCGTCAGCGCCACATGCGCCTCGAGAGACTTGCCGATGCGCTTGTCGGCTCTTGCCGCTTCGAGAACGCCGTTCACATCCGAGCGGACCTTGAACGCGGTGTCCCACTTTGCCATCTCCTCGTCGGACAGGGCATAGGCGGTATAGGGCTTCGACATCTGGTTAAACAGCACATTTCTTGCGTCATCCTCCGCGCGGTGCGGCATCTGCAGCCAGATTTCATCGCAGGTGAACGCGAGAATCGGCGCGAAGACCTTGGTCATGGCGTCGAGAATCATCCACAGCGCACTCTGCGCGGACCGGCGGACTGCGGAGTCCTTGCCGTCGCAGTACAGATGGTCCTTGATGATATCGAGATACAGGCTCGAGAGCGTCACAACGCAGAAATCGTTCACCGCATGGGAAACGGTCAGGAACTCGTAGTCCTGATAGGCGGCCTCGCACTTGACGAGCAGCTCGTTGAGCTTCGTGACTGCCCAGAGGTCGAGCTCCGACATTGCCTCGGGCGCGGTCAGATGGTTGGGATCGAAGTCGGTCAGGTTATCGAGGCAGAACTTTGCCGTGTTGCGGAACTTGAGATAGTTCTGGCTGATCTGCTTGAAGATGGCGTCCGAGCATCTGACGTCGACATGGTAGTCGGCAGAGCCAGCCCACAGACGGCAGATGTCCGCGCCGTACTTCTTAAAGACGTCCGCAGGATCGACGCCGTTGCCGAGCGACTTGTGCATCGCCTTGCCTTCACCGTCGACGGTCCAGCCGTGCGTGACGCACTCTTTGAAGGGAGCCCCTTTCCCCAGCGCGCCGACTGCGGTCAGAAGCGACGACTGGAACCAGCCGCGGTACTGATCAAGACCCTCGAGGTAAACGGTCGCAGGCCAGAAGCCCTGGTCCTTCTGCATGGAAGCGTAGTGGGTCGAGCCGGAGTCGAACCAGCCGTCCAGCGTGTCGGTTTCCTTGTCAAAGTGCTTGCCGCCGCAATGCGGGCAGGTGAAGCCTTCGGGGACGAGCTCGTCGGCGTCCTTTTCGAACCAGACGTTCGAGCCAAACTCGCCGAAGAGCTTGGAGATCTTTTCGATCGTTTCGTCCGTGCAGATGGGCTTGCCGCAGTCTTTGCAGTAGAACACGGGAATCGGCAGACCCCAGCGGCGCTGACGCGAGATGCACCAGTCGTTGCGCTCGCGGATCATGGACTTCATGCGGTCAATGCCCCATGCGGGCAGCCAGCGCACATCGTCGCACGCGGCGCACGCCTCGTCCTTGAACGATTCGACCGAGCAGAACCACTGCGGGGTTGCGCGGAAGATGATCGGCTTCTTGCAGCGCCAGCAGTGCGGATACGAGTGGACGATTTCCTCGGAGGCGAACAGCACGCCCGCTTCCTGCATGTCCTTGAGAATGACGGGGTTGGAGTCGTCGACGATCATGCCGGCATACTTGCCTGCGTAGTCGGTGTGGCGGCCTTGGTCGTCCACCGGAACGACCATGTCCATGCCGTAGCGCTTGCAGGTCTGATAGTCGTCTGCGCCGAAGCCGGGCGCGGTGTGGACGCAGCCGGTACCGGAGTCCATCGTGACATAATCGGCAAGCACCAGACGAGACGTTTTCGGCAGGAACGGATGGCTTGCCAGCATGTTCTCATAGAAGCTGCCCGGATGGGACTCGACGACGGTGTAATGCTCGACTTTGCCGATGCCCATGACCTTCTCGCAGAGGGCTTCTGCGACGATATACATCTCGCCGTTATCCTCATTTTTGACAATCACGTAGCTCTCGTTGGGGTTGAGCGCGATGGCAAGGTTGCCGGGAAGGGTCCAGATCGTGGTCGTCCAGATCACGAAGTTGAGCTTCGACTTATCGAGATGCGAGAGCTTACCCAGATCATCGTTCATCGGGAACTTGACGTACACAGTTGTGCAGGGGTCGTCCTGATATTCGATCTCGGCTTCTGCCAGCGCGGTCTCGTCGTGATAGCACCAGTAGACGGGCTTGAGTCCCTTATAGATATAGCCCTTTTTGTACATCGCGCCGAAGACTTTGACCTCCTCTGCCTCAAAGCTCGGAGACATGGTCTTATACGGATGCTCCCAGTCGGCGACGACGCCGAGGCGCTTGAAGCCTTCCATCTGGACATCGATATAATGCTGCGCGAAATCGTGGCACGCGGAGCGGAACTCGGGGATGGGCATCGCCTTGTGGTTGAGCTTGTTCTGCTTGATGATGGCAGACTCAATCGGCATGCCGTGGTTGTCCCAGCCGGGGATATAGGGCGTGTAGTATCCGCGCATGGCAGCCGAGCGGTTCATGAAGTCCTTGATGCACTTGTTGAGGGCATGACCCATGTGCAGCGCGCCGTTGGAGAACGGAGGGCCGTCATGCAGCGAGAACAGGGGCTTGCCGTCGTTTTTCTTCAGAAGCTCGTTGTAAAGATCGAGTTCTTCCCAGTGCTTGAGCATATCCGGCTCGCGCATCGGAAGACCGCCGCGCATCGGAAAGCCCGACTTCGTCATGTTTAACGTCTGTTTGTATTCCATCGTTACTCTATGCCTCCATGTGAAATCATGTTTTTGACTGTATAATAAAAAAACGCCGAGAGCAGAAGCTCAGGGCGAAAAAACCGCGGTACCACCTGAATTCCCGGAAAACGCATTCTCCGGACACTCTTCTTCTGTAACGGGAAGTCCCGTCCGTGCTTACTGAGACGAACGTCTTTTCAGGCGGATGCTCCAAGGGGATATTCGGGGAAGCCTTGCCGCTGCCTTACACCGACCGGCAGCTCTCTTTGCGCAGCGGAAACCCGTACTTGTCCTTATCATCGCGAAATATTCAGATACTGCTTTATCTTAGTCACTTCTGCCCGTTTTGTCAAGGGCAAAACCGGTTTTTCCGTGTTTTTCTGCGTTTTTTGGGGAATACACCCTGACTGCCGGGCTTGATTTTTTCCGCGCCATCGGGTAGAATACGCCTTGCGGCGCACCGCTTTCCGGAGGGCGGCATGCCGCGCGAATACCAGACAGTTCGTAACCATCCTGTCTCTAAACAAAACTAGGGATTGCTGCGCAGAAATTCTGCCGCGGCAGGATGGGCGTATGGAAATACGCTCATTTTTTGTCCCTAAAGAAAGGAAAAGAAGTATCATGAAACACATCACCTCACGCCAGATTGCCCTCAACGGTCTCGTTGCGGGTCTGTATGCCGCCGTCACCATTCTGACTGCGTCGTTTGCCTACGGAAACATCCAGTTCCGGCTTGCAGAAGCGCTCTGCCTGCTCGTCGCGCTGGAGCCGACGCTTACCGTCGGGCTGACGCTCGGCTGCCTGATCGCCAATCTTTTCTCCACGGTCTCGGCGCTCGATATCATTGTCGGCACCGCTGCGACGCTGCTTGCCTGCCTGCTCACGCGCTATATCAAAAACACCTGGCTTCTGCCGCTGCCGACGATTCTCTGCAATATGCTGATGGTCGGCGCGATGCTCTCGGCAGTTTACATGCCGGCAGGCGAGTTCTGGAAGGGACTTGCGATTTTCGGCGCGGAGGTCGGCGCGGGCGAGGCAGCCGTTTTATACATCCTCGGTGTGCCGCTTTACCGTTTCATCCGCAAAACGGGGCTGATGGACAAGCTTCTCGGGCGCGGATGATTGCAAAAAAGCGGCTTGTGTGATAGGATAAAAAGACGCAGTTCCGCAATTGATTGAAGGAGGCTTTGCCCTTGTTTTACGTTCTGTTAACGGCGTTTGCCACTGCCATCGCGATTGCCGATCAGCTGACAAAGGTTCTTGCGCAGCAGTATCTGACCGGCACGACCATCACGCTCGTTCCGGGCTGGCTGCAGCTGCACTATATTACAAACGACGGCATGGCGCTGTCTTTGTTTCGCGGCGGCAGATGGATGTTCGTTGTGCTGACGGCGGTGTATCTGGCGCTGGTCATCTACGCGGTTGCAAAGAAGCTTATTCACAAGCGCTTCGAGCTGTGGTGCCTGGCGGCAATTACGGGCGGCGCGATCGGAAACCTGATCGACCGCGTGCAGACGGGGCTCGTCGTCGACATGATCTGCATTCCGTGGTTCTCGACGTTCAATGTCGCGGACATCTTCATCACCTTCGGCGCAATCCTTCTGGTTCTCTATATTCTGATCAAGGACAAGGAATTTCTGGAGGACAAGCCGAAAAAGAGCAAGGAGCAGGGCAATGACGCTGAGACTGGAAAGTAGCGGCGAGCGGCTGGACGCCGCGCTGGCAAGGCTCGTGCCGGAGTTAAGCCGCAGCCAGGCGCAGCGGCTTCTGGCGCAGGGACTGGTCACGGCAAACGGGAAGCCTCTCAAGAAGAACGAAAAATCGACTGCCGGTATGGTGCTGGAGCTGACGCTTCCGGAGGCGCAGGAGACCGATCTGCCGGCGCAGGAGATTCCGCTCGATATCCGCTATGAAGACAGCGATGTGATTGTCATCAACAAGCCGAAGGGCCTTGTCGTCCACCCCGCGCCGGGGCACCCGGACGGGACGGTGGTCAACGCGCTGCTGCATCACTGCGGCGATTCTCTTTCCGGCATCGGCGGGGAAAAGCGCCCCGGCATTGTCCACCGGATTGACAAGGACACGTCGGGGCTTCTGATTGCGGCAAAAAACGACGCTGCCCACGCGCATCTTTCCGCGCAGCTCAAAGACCACACGCTGGCAAGAACCTATGAGTGCATCGTCTGCGGCAATCTGAAGGAAGACTCCGGCACGATCGACGCACCCATCGGCCGTCACCCGACGGACCGCAAGAAGATGGCGGTCACGGAGAAAAACAGCCGCAACGCCGTCACGCACTGGGAGGTCATCGCGCGCTACCGGGGCTATACGCACCTGCGCTGCAGGCTGGAAACCGGCAGGACGCACCAGATCCGCGTGCATCTTGCCTGGCGCAGCCACCCGATTGTGGGCGATTCCGTTTACGGGCACAAAAAGCCCGAGTTGGGACTGAATTCCCAGTGCCTGCATGCTGCGGCGCTCGATTTCATCCACCCGAGAACGGGAAAGCCCGTACACGTCGAGTGTGAGCTGCCGGATTATTTCACACAGGCGCTCTCGAAGCTCGAACCGCTCTGAAAAATGAAGCCGCTTCGCACCATCCCGGTGCGAAGCGGCTTTTTCATTACAAATGCAAAGCAGCGCACTTGTCCATCAGCTTCTGATAGACCACGCGCATCTCGGGCTCGCGGATGTTGGGCAGCACGTCCGGCAGGGCGAACCAGCGCACGCCGCTGTTTTCGTCCGGCTTTTCATGCAGCGCCTGAGCCTCGTCTGCCTGCAGAAGGTACGTCACATTCAGATGCAGATGGGCGGAGACGTATTTGCCGCGCTTGACATGCCCGGCGACGCCGAGAATCTCGACCGAGAAAATTTCCGGCGAGACCGGCACTGCCGTCACGCCCGATTCCTCATTCGCCTCCTTGCATGCCACGGCAAGAAGATCCTCCATGCCGTCGGCGTGCCCGCCGAGCCACGCCCAGGAGTCATAAATGTTGTGATACGCCAGCAGCGCTTTTGTTCGCGCAGGGTTTACAATCCAGCACGACGCAGTCAGATGCGCCATCTCGTTTTCGCGCGTGAAGAGATTGCCGAACTGTTCGGCATATTGCAGGATCAATCGCCGGTCCGACGCCTCCTGTGCGTTTACGGGCGCGTAGGCGCGCAGCTGCTCAAAAATGGTCATAAAAACCTCCGGAAAAATCAGCCAAACAGAAGCTGCATGAGTGCGGGCAGGGTGAACATGGAAAGAAGCGTCGAGAGCATGACGCCCGAGGACGCCAGCTCGTGATTGCCGCCGTAGAGATAGGCGATGTTGGTCGCGTTCGTGGCGGAGGGGATGCACAAAAACGTGATGATCACACCGAGCAGCAGCCCGTCGGACAGCACGTTTCGCAAAAGGAAATACGCACACACCGGCAGCACCACCAGCTTGATCGCATACATCGCATAGAGCCTGCCGTTGGTAAAAACGTTTTTGAGCGGCATCAGTGCCAGTGCGCTTCCGGTGATGAGCATGATTAAGGGCGACGTCGTCTGCCCGAGAAACGAGCACGCCGAGGCAAGCACGTTCGGGACCTTAAGCCCTGTCAGATAGATGATGTACGCGGTTGACGAGGCAATCAGACAGTGATTTTTGAGAATGCTCCACTGCCAGCGGAATTTTCCATGCCCCGAGACCAGATGAATGCCGTAGCTCCACATGATCAGCTGCGAGCACAAAACCAGCACCGTCACATAAAAAGAGGCGTCCATGCCGAACAGAGACTGCACCACGGGATAGCCGATGTAGCTGATGTTGCAGAAGCTGAACAAAAAGCGCAGAAGTCCGCGGTCTGCGTCCTCCGCGTGCAAAAGCCGCACCACAACCCGGCTCAAAAGCATGCAGCTGAGAATCAGCGCGAACGAAATGCCCGTCAGCGCGAGGACCTGCCAGTTGGACATCAGCCGCTCTTTTCCCATCACGGAGCTGAGCGCCAGCATGGGATTTGTGAGCATTACGACCAGGCGCGAGATGGTGCGGTTTGCCGTGTCGTCAAGCCAGCCGCGCTTGCCGCAGACAAAGCCCGCCGCCATCGCGAAAAACAGCACAAGCATCTTTTCAATCAGTGCCGGAACGTTCATAAGTACCTCATTTCAGGCCCGCGCCGCACCCGCGGCTTTGCGGATGCGGCAGGCAGTCGGTATGTTTTGGGTCAGCCGAAGCAGCGCAGGCAGGGCTTGTAGCCGTTTGCCTCGGCGAGCTTGCGGCTGTATGCCCAGAAGCTGGTCTGCGCGAAGTCGTCGCAGCCGTATTTGTGGTAGAGCCCGCTGCCGTCGTTCTCGACGAACACGACATAGGAATCCATGAATTTGGACTTCGACAAAAACAGGCGGTTGGACGAGGCAAGCTCCTCGTTGGTGGCGGTAAGCGTCTCGACCGACTGCTCGAGCGCCTCATTTTCCTGTTGGAGTGCTTTGTTTTCCTGCGTCGCACGCTCCAGCTCCGCCTGCTGCGTGGTCATGTCGTACTGCGTCTGGCTGACGGTGCTCTGGGCGCTGGAAAAGCTTCGCTGCAGCTCTTCAATCGTCTGCGCCTGCTGCGACAGCTCGTCCTTCGCATCGAGAAGCTCCTGCTGCGTGTCGCTGAGCGACTGCTCCAGAACGGTCAGGTGCTGCTCGCGCTCTTCCAAATCTGACTCGCGCAGGCGCAGCGATACCCGCTGCGAGGCGCTGTTTGCAAGCAGATAGATGCTCAAAGAAAGACTCAGAACCGTAAAGACGCACAAAATCGCAATCACAACGCCGTGCCCCGTCCGGCGTTTCGGCGGCGTGGGCTGCACCGGCTGCGGCTGGGGCTTCGGCTTCGGCGGATGGACGACGGGCTTCTGCATTCTGCCGGAAAGCGCCGGAGCGGGCTTTTGTACCGTCTCGGATGCGCCGGGGTTCAGCGCGCAGTCGTTGCAGAAAAGCTCTCCGTCGGGAATTTCCCGACCGCATTTGATACAGGTATTCATAAAAAGCCTCGCTTTCAGAGTTTCAGAAAAATCGCCCGGGCGTTTAAATTGGGGCTTTGCTTCCGAGCCGGTAGGTCGACTGGACGGTCAGAATCGAAAAGACGCCGAAAAGCGCAAAAATCACGTACGCAGGCGCGTAGCTGCCCGTGAGATCTGCCACCATGCCGGGCATGAACGAAAAGGCAAGCCCGCCGATGGCGTAGCAGAGCTGAAAGCGCTGGACGCTCTGCGCGCGCCGTTCGGCGCAGGAAAAGTCTGCCGCCCAGACGCTCAAGCCAACCGTAGTCAGGGGCGCGCCGATGCCGAACATGCAAAGCAGAAACGTCACCGAGCAGGCGGTTGTAATCATGGAGGTTTCGGTGTTGGTAAAGCCGTTCTGCGCGAGAATATACGGCTGGGTTACGGAAAAGGCGTTGATGCACAGTCTGCCGCTGACCGCAGCATCAGCGTACAGCCCAGACAGACTGCTCAGGCGCGATGCAGGCGTCTCATGGCGCGTCCCCCGATTTTGGTTTTTTCACGGAAATTTCACAGCTATACCGTTAGTATATCCAAAACCGGCGCCTTTGTAAATAATAGCGAAAAAAAAGAGCAGCCCCGCCGGTTTTCGGCGGAGCTGTTTTCGCTGCAAGTCAGGCGTTGTCACGCAGATGCTTGCGGAAGAACACAATCTGGAAGGGGATGCAGATGAAAAACGTCAGAAGGTCCGAGCCAGGCTGCGTCATCTGCACGCCCTGCAAGCCGAGAAAATGCGGCAGGATGAAAATGAGCGGCAGATAGCAGATGCCCTGACGCAGAGAGGCAAGCACCGTCGCCGGGACCTTGAAGCCCAGGCACTGATAGAGCTGGTTGACGAACGTGGAGTACGCCATAAACGGCATGACCGCGCAGACATACAGCAGCGCCAGCCGCCCGATGGCAATGACCTGATCGTCCGCGCGGAACCAGCCGATGATCGGCTCTGCGAACGCAGCAATGATAGCGGCGGCAAGGATGCAGATCACAGTACCGAGCTTTGTTGCAAAAATAAACGCCTGCCTTGTGCGCTTGCGGTCGCCCGCGCCGTAGTTATAGCCCGCGACGGGCTGGAAGCCCTGCCCGATGCCGATTATGACGTTGCGCACGAGAAGATAAATTTTATTGGAGATCGTAAGCGCCGCGACGGCAGCGTCGCCATAGACTGCGCCCTGTATGTTCATAAGCGCCGAGGCAAGGCTTGCCATGCCCTGCCGGGCAATCGTCGGGAAGCCGACGGCAAGAATCTGCACGTAGTCGCGCGGGCTGCGGCTGATATACTTCGGGCGCAGATGAACGATGCTTCTGCCGCGCAGAAACGCAACGGCAAGCACGAGAAAGCTCACGCACTGACTGATCACGGTTGCCACGGCAGCGCCTGCCGTGCCCATGCCGAAGGTGAAAATCAGCAGCGGGTCGAGCGCGATGTTGAGAATGCCGCCTGAGCACAGACCGATCATGGACGCAACCGCCGCGCCCTCGGCTCTTAGAATACAGTTTAGAATGAACGAGCCGCACATGATCGGCGCGCCCATCAGGATAATCCGCCCATAGGCGCACGCATGCGGCAGCATCGTTTCCGTCGCGCCCAGCACGCGAATCAAAGGCTCCAGATACAAAAGCCCGAACACGAGCATCAGCAGTCCTCCCACGAACTCGGCAAGAAAGCCGCTGGTCGCATACATATTGGCGTCTCGGTCCTTCTTTTCGCCCAGCCGCAGGCTGATGAGGCTGCCTGCGCCCATTGCCACGCCGAAGCCGTATGCCTGTATGATGGATTGCAGCGAAAACACCACGCCGACGGCAGCAGAAGCGCTCGTGGAAATCTGCGAGACAAAGTAGGTGTCAGCAGTGTTGTAGATGATGGAAATCAGCTGGCTTGCCACGGTCGGCGCGGCAAGTGACAAAACCAGCTTCGCAACCGGTGTCTGCAGCATCCTGCGGTGCTGTTCTTCACTGGTAAGGACTCTTGGAATATGATGCTCGTGCAAAAAATCATTCCTCCGTTCTCGCGGCGCATTCGCTGGCTTTCGACAAAATGGGCGCGGCAAAACCGGAGGCAAAGCCGTTTGATTGCCTCCGGTATGTTATACGCCGCTCAGACGGTGCAGCACCGTCTGCTGGTCACGCGCAATCTGCGCGGTAAGTTCGGAAAGAGAGGAAAACTTCTGCTCGGGGCGGACCTGAAACAGCAGCTCCAGCCGCAGAAATTTTCCATAGAGATCGCCGGAAAAGCCGAGCAGCGACGCTTCGGCAACCGGCTGCGGCAGCTGATGGACCGTCGGGTGGATGCCGAGATTGACCGCCGTGGGAAACCTTCCAAGCTCCCCTGCGTCTGCCCAGCCGCCATAGACGCCGAAGGCAGGCACTAAAAGCTCCGGCTCGAGTGCGAGGTTTGCCGTCGGAAGGCCGAGCGTGTGCCCGCGGCTGTCGCCGTGCTGCACAAGGCCGGAGAGGATGTGCCCATGCCCCAGAAAGCGCACGGCAGTTTCCATCTCACCCGCTTTCAGAAGCGTTCGCAGATGCGTCGAGCTGACGGTGATGCCGTCCAGCTTCACTTCTCCAATGACATCGCAGCCGAGCCCGAGCGCGCGGCATTTTTCCGTCAGCTTCTGTGCGTCTCCGATGCCGCGCGCGCCGAAGCGGTAGTCGTGCCCGCAGACCAGATGGCAGGCGTGAAGCTCTTTTACCAGATAGTCCTCGACGAATGCCTCCCAGGGCATATTCATCATGGCACAGTCAAAATGGCAGAAGATCACGTCCTCGATGCCATAGAGTGACTGCATCAGCTGCTTTCGCTCGTCCATCGTGTTCAGAAGCTCTGCCGGTGTTCCGAACACCAGCGTGTCCGGATGCGTATCGAAGCTCATTGCCGACGGCACCGCGTCCAGCTCGCGCGCGCGTTCGTATGTTTTTTTCAGAAGCGCGCCGTGCCCGATGTGAACGCCATCGAAAAAGCCCAGCGCAATGACACGTCGTTTGTTCAAGTCTTGTTCCCTCAAACCTCAAAAAAGCTCTTGATCGTGGTCAGAATGGTGTTCTCCACCTTGCCCAGAAGCAGAAATTCTCCCGTGATGCTGTAGACCCGGTAGGTGCCGGGCGCAAAGTGCCAGTCCTTGATTTGCGCGCCGTGGCGCAGCTTTTCTGCCTGCCCGAGCTCGACAATGAGCGGCGGGTACTGCGAAAACAGTGCGTCGACCGGCATCAAAAGCTCCTGCGGGTCGTTTTCCTTCGCGAATTCCAGAATCTGCGGCAGGGTGATTGCCTGCGAAAGCGTAAACATGCCTGCCTTCGTCCGGCAAAGCGACGACATGCACGCGCCGCAGCCGAGCATTTGCCCTAAATCATGGCAGAGCGTGCGCACATAGGTGCCCTTCGAGCAGCGGACGCGAAGCGTGTAGTCGCAGCCTGCGCCGCCCATCAGCTCCAGCTCGAAAATCGTAATCTGCCGGGGCTGCCGTTCAACCTCGACGCCTCTGCGCGCCAGTTCATACAGCTTTTGCCCGCCAATCTTGATGGCGGAATACATGGGAGGCATCTGCTCGATGTCTCCCGTGCATTTTTGAAGCGCGGCAAGCACATCCTCGCGCGTCGCGGAAACAGGGTTCGTTTCCAGAACCTCGCCCGTGATGTCCTGGGTGTTCGTGACCGTGCCGAGCCGGATTCCGGCGATGTATTCTTTTTCCGCGGACTCGAAAAATTCGACCCCGCGCGTGGCGCGCCCGATGAAAATGGGCAGCACGCCGGTTGCCATCGGGTCGAGCGTCCCGCCGTGGCCGATGCGCTTTTCATGGAACACGCCCCGCAGCTTCGCTGCCACATCCTGGCTGGTCCAGCCGTCGGGCTTGTCCACAATTAAAATTCCGTTTGCCATATCAGCGCTCCCGGATAATCCCGCGCTGCGCCAGCAGCGACAAAATGGCATGCCGCGCGCCTGTGATTCCACCCGGAACCGTCGCGCCTGCCGCTGCCGCGTGTCCGCCGCCACCCAGAGCCTTACAAAGCTCGGAGGCGTTGTAGTGTTCTGACGTGCGGAGCGAAATTTTCCCGCCGCCGTCTTCCACCTCGCGGATCATGATGCCGATTTCCACACCCTCAATCGAGCGGGCAAAGCCTGAGATGGAGTCGACGTCGTCCTCGGAAATGTGGAGCTCGTCGAGAAGCAACTTCGGCATCGTACACAGCCCGACGATTCCGCCGCCGTAGAGCTCGATGGAATCGGTCAGCCGCGCCTCCAGCTTCAGCCGGGCAAAGCTCTTCGTGTCGAAAAACGTCTTGTTGATGGGATAAACCTCCGCGCCTGCGGCAATCAGCGTTGCCGCTGCGGCATGGGTGTGCGCGGTGGTATTGGAATATTTGAAGCAGCCGGTGTCGGTCGAGATGGCAAGATACAAAGCGTCTGCCATCTGCCGCGTCAGCGTCACGCCGAGCAGCTCCAGCAGCTCCAGAATGATCTCGCCGCAGGCGGCACTGTCCGGTTCGACGAGCTTCGGGACTGATAAGTCGTTGCTCCCGTGGTGGTCGATGGCAAAGCAGAGCCGTTCTTCCAGATGAAGCGCCTCCGCATCAAAGCTGAAAAGCCCCAGCGACGCAATGTCCACCGATATGACCGTCGCGTCCTCCGGGCAGGTATCCGTCAGAAGCCCTTCGGCAAACGGCGCGAGCTTCGGCGTCAGCTGCCGGTTTCTGAGCACCCAAGCCGACTTTCCGAGCGCGCGCAGACCCAGGCACAGCCCCGCGGCGCATCCGGTGGTGTCTCCGTCCGGGCGGCGATGGGTCAGGATGATGAAGTTGTCGTGCTCGCGCAGCATCTGCGCCGTTTCAAGCCTCGTCATTGCCTGTCTCTCCCGCTTTTTCCTTCTGCTCCGCCTCGAGCTTCGACAGAAGATCGAACATGTGCGCGCCGTATTTGAGCGAGTCGTCCAGCTCGAACACCAGCTCGGGCGTATAGCGCAGCTGCAGGCTGCTGCCGAGCTCGCGCCGGAGCCAGCCGCCCGCGGATTTGAGCCCGCGCAGGGCGTCTTTCTGCTTTTCCTCGTCGAGGACGCTGATATAAATTTTGCTGTAGCGCAGATCCGGCGTGGTGTCGACGCGGGTGATGGAAAGCAGCGTCTGTACGCGCGGGTCCTTGAGCGAGCGGATCAGATCGGAAAGCTCGCGCTGGATCTCTTCATTGATCCGTCCAATTCGATTGGAAGCCATAGTACCTCCTTTTGCATGATTCAGCCTCGCAGAGTTTCGCCATCCGCAGATGGCGAAATAAAGTGTGAGTTTATTTTATCCGGCGGCTCTGCCGACCGGACAGGACAGCCGTTAGCGGTTTTACCGCTTACGGATGTCGCGTACTCCTTGCGGGTAAACATACCTATCGCCTCGCAAGTGTGGAATTTGTGAGGCTTTGCAGCACAAATTCTGCGCGCAGTCGAGGCGCCTTCCTTTTGGCAAAAAGCCCCTGCTTTTTGCCAGAATGTTACTCTTTAATTTGTTCCATCACGAAGCACTCGAAGATGTCGCCTTCCTTGATGTCGTTGTACTTTTCAATCGACATGCCGCACTCATAGCCTGCGGCGACCTCCTTGACGGAGTCCTTGAAGCGCTGCAGAGAGCCGAGCTTTCCTTCGTGAATGACAATGTTGTCGCGCAGGACGCGGACCGATGCGTCGCGCGTGATCTTGCCGTCTTTGACATAGCAGCCCGCGATCGTGCCGATGGCAGAGACCTTGTAGGTCTGGCGGACCTCGGCGTGACCGATGATTGCCTCGCGGAACTTGGGCGCGAGCAAGCCCTTCATGGCGTCGGAGATTTCGTTGATGGCGTCGTAGATGACGCGGTACATCCGCACGTCGACCTTGTCGCGCTTTGCAGCCGCCTGCGCCTGATCGTTCGGGCGGACGTTGAAGCCGACGACAATCGCGTTGGAGGTCGAAGCCAGCAGGATATCGGACTCGTTGATTGCGCCGACGCCTGCGTGGATGACCTTGACGCGGACCTCGTCGTTCGAAATCTTCTCCAACGACGCCTTGACTGCCTCTGCCGAGCCCTGTACGTCTGCCTTGACGATCAGGTTCAGCTCCTTCATCTCGCCCTCCTGCAGCTTCGAGAACAGGCTCTCGAGGGTCACCTTCTGGTTGAGCTTGTTGGCGTCGTCCTTGATCTTCTGCTTGCGCTGCTCGACCAGCTGGCGCGCCATGCGCTCGTCTGCAACGGCGTTAAATTCATCGCCCGGCGCGGGAACCTCGGTCAGACCCGTGATCTCGACCGGGATCGACGGACCTGCGTCTTTGACCTGTAAGCCCTTGTCGTTCGTCATGACACGGACGCGGCCGACGGCAGTGCCCGCAATGATGAGGTCGCCCTGATGGAGCGTACCGTTCTGAACCAGAAGCGTTGCGATCGGACCTCTGGTCTTGTCGAGCCGCGCTTCGAGCACGCAGCCCTTGCCGGCGCGGTTCGGGTTTGCCTTGAGCTCCAGCATTTCTGCGGTCAGAAGGACGGTCTCGAGCAGATCGTCGATGCCCTCGCCGGTCTTTGCGGAGATCTTGCAGACCTCGGTCTCGCCGCCCCAGTCGGCAGGCGTCAGACCGTGCTCGGTCAGTTGGGTGAGAATGCGGTCAGGGTTTGCCCCGTGCTTATCCATCTTGTTGACGGCAACGATGATGGGGATGTTCGCCGCCTTCGCGTGGTTGATTGCTTCGATCGTCTGCGGCATGATGCCGTCGTCGGCGGCGACCACGAGAATGGCAATGTCGGTGCACATCGCGCCGCGCGCGCGCATTTCAGTGAACGCCGCGTGACCCGGGGTGTCGAGGAAGGTGATGGGCTGGTCGCCGACCTTCACGGTGTAAGCGCCGATGTGCTGGGTGATGCCGCCTGCTTCGCCGGCTGCGACCTTTGCATGGCGGATATAGTCAAGAAGCGAGGTCTTGCCGTGGTCGACGTGACCCATGACGACGATGACCGGGGGACGGGAGACCAGCTCGTCTGCTGTGTCCTCATGATCGTCGAAGAGCTTTTCTTCAATCGTGACGACGACCTCGCGCTCAACCTTGCAGCCCAGCTCCACGGCGACAAACTCTGCGGTGTCGTAGTCGATGGTCTGGTTGACGGACGCCATCACGCCGTTTTTCAGCAGGCACTTGATGACCTCTGCGGCGGTTTTCTTCATGCGCGAAGCAAGCTCGCCGACGGTAATCTCGTCCGGAATCTTGACGACCAGCGGCGCCTTTTTGGCGATTTCGAGCTGAAGCCGGCGCATCTTCTCCTGCTCCTCGGAGCGGTTCTTGGTGCCGAACTTCTTTGCCTGCTGCTTTTTGTTCTTGTTGCCGATTTTCTGCTTGCCGCTCGAGTAGTTCTGCACGCGCTCGGAGACCAGAGAATCGACGCGGTCGTCGTAGCGGTCGGCGTTGACGGTGACGGCGCTGGTATCAATGACGCGGCGCTCACGCTTGCGCTCGGGCTGCGGCTGCTTTGCCGGCTGCTGTGCATTGTTCTGCGCATTCTGGCTCTGGGGCGCCTGCTGCTGCGGCTGGGACTGCTGCGGACGCGGCTGCTGATTCTGCGGCTGCGGGCGCTGGTTAAACTGCGGGCGCTGATTTTGCTGCTGCGCCGGGCGGTTATTATTGTTGTTGAAGCTTCCCTGCGGACGGGGCTGATTCTGCTGCGGACGCGGCGCGGGCTGCTGGCTCTGGACCGGCTGGCTCTGCTGCGGTGCGGGTGCGGGTGCAGCGGGCTTCGGCTCGTCCTTCGGCTTTGCTGCGGCGAAGACCTCGGCAATCGAGCCGATCTGGTTCTGCGCGGTGATATAGTCAAAAATTACGTTCAGCTGCTCTTCCGTCAGATTCTGCGAGCTGCTCTTGGGCTTATCATAAAACTTTCCGACAATTTCGATGAGGTTCTTGGCGGGCATCCCAAAATCGTCTGCTACCTCTTTGATTTTCTGCTTGATCTCAATACTCATACAGCCACCTCCATTACTTTTTACCAAATCTCACGTTTTTCCGGTGTGCCTTTTCTTCCTGGCGGCGTTTCTGCACGCGCGCGGTCTGCCGCGTCAGCTCCTGTAAAATCTCCTCATGCTGCTGCGCCAGCTCCGGCAGGTCCTCCAGAAACGCCTTTGCAAACGGCGCGTCCAGAATTGCGCACAGCGCGCAGGCGTTGCAGCCCAGTGCGTCCCCCAGCTCGTCCTTCGTGAACGGCACGCACAGGTACGGGGGCTTTCCCGCCCGGCAATAGGATCTTGCGCGGCGGAATGTGTGGTCGCCCGCGTCGTGCGCGATGAGAAGCAGCTTTGCTTTTCCGCTGCGGCAGGCAATGCCGCAGGGCTCCTCTCCGATCTCGAGCTTGCGCGCCTTGCGCGCCAAACCCAGAAGCAAAAGCGCCTTGCGCTGCGTTTCATTCATCGTGCTGCTCCTCCATGGTTCTGACCAGTTCGTCCAGAATTTCCTGCGGAATCCGGGTGTCGAAGGCACGTTCCAGCGCCTTGGCGCGGATCGCTTTTTTCAGGCACTCGCTGTTCGGGCAGAGGTACGCGCCGCGCCCTGGGGCTTTCCCCCGAAAATCCAGACTGATGACGCCCTCCGGGCTTTTGACCACGCGCACCAGCTCTTTCTTTTGCCGCATCTCGCGGCAGCCGACGCACTGGCGCATGGGAATCTTCTTTTGCATCCGGCTTTGTACCTCCTTCCGTATGAAAAACGGTTATTCTGCTTCTTCCGCTTCGGAAGCGGCTTCTGGTGCGGCAGGCTCCTGCGCCTGCTCAAACTCGGCTGCCTGCGAGGCGGGCTTGATGTCGATCTTATAGCCGGTCAGTCTTGCGGCAAGACGTGCGTTCTGACCTTCCTTGCCGATGGCAAGCGACAGCTGATCGTCCGGGACGATGACTCTGCATGCCTTCTGCGCGCCGGGCAGCACCGTCACGGAAATGACGTCTGCCGGGCTCAGGGCTGCTGCTACAAACTTTGCCGGGTCCTCAGACCAGACGATGATGTCCATTTTTTCACCGTGCAGCTCGTCGACCACGGCGCCGACTCTGGCGCCTCTGGTGCCGACGCACGCGCCGACGGGGTCGATGTTCTCCTGCGTGGCGCAGACGGCAAGCTTCGTGCGCGAGCCTGCCTCGCGGGCAATGGACTTGACCTCGACGAGACCCGACGCAATCTCGGGCACCTCGAGCTCAAAGAGCCGCTTGACAAGACCCGGATGCGTTCTCGATACGATGACCTGGGGCCCTCTTGTCGACCGGCGGACCTCCACGACGTAGACGCGGATGATATCGCCCTCGCGGTAGCTTTCGCCCTTGACCTGCTCGGAAGCGGCAAGCATCGCGTCGGTGCGGTCGCTGCTGTTGCCGCCGAGGCGGATGGTCATATCGCCGGTGTCGGGGGCGACGCGAAGGACGGTGCCGGTGAGAATCTCATGCTCTTTCGACGAGAATGTGTCGAAGATCATGCCGCGCTCTGCCTCGCGGATGCCCTGGATGATGACCTGCTTGGCGGTCTGGGCAGCGATGCGCCCGAAGTTCTGGGTGCGCACGTCGACGTTTACCAGATCTCCCAGCTCGGCGTGCTTGTTGATCTTGCGCGCGGCGTCGAGCGAAATTTCGGTGGCAGGCGTGAGCACGTCGTCGACGACTTCTTTCTGCACATACATCTTGAGGTCTCCGTCTTCGACCTCGACGAACACGTTATCGGTATAGCCTTCCTTGTCTTTTTTATACGCCGCGACCAGCGCCTGCGTGATCTTGTCGATCATGTACTGCTGCGGGATGCCGCGCTCTTTTTCCAGCTGCGCCAGCGCCGCAAAAATTTCAGCGTTCATGTTTTCTGTACTCCTCCTTAAAACTCCACATACAGCCGCACCAGCGCGACTTCCTTCTTTTCAAAGCGGACCGTCTCGCTGCCGAGGCTGATCGTCACTGCGCCGTCGTCGTAGCCTGCGAGTGTTCCAACGATTTCCTTTTTGCCGTCCTTCGGCTGATAGAGCCGCACGAGGACCATGGACCCCATGAACTGCTCAAAATCGCCCGGACGCTTCAAAACGCGCTCGAGTCCTGCCGAGCAGACCTCAAAGCTGTAGCTGTCGGGAATCGGGTCCTTTTCGTCGAGAATCGGGTCGACCGCGCGAGAAATTGCCTCGCAGTCATTGATGTCCACGCCGCCGGGCTTGTCGATGTACAGCCGCAAAAACCAGTCGGCGCCTTCGCGGACATACTCCACATCCCACAGTGAGCATCCGTGCGCCTGCACCACAGGCTCGGCAAACTGCCGGACGGTTTCCGTGATCTTCATGCAAAACTCCCTTTCTCAGCAAGAAAGAGTGGGGAAGTATTCCCCACTCTCCAGTAAAATTACTATCAAGATATTTGAATTATACCATCGGCAGGCGGAAAATGCAAGAGAAATCTCTCGCGTTTTGGGAAAAAATGCGGCGTTTTTCCGTTTTTTTTCGTTCGCCGGAGCGGCTCCGGCGCTGTTTTCAAAAAATTCACACCTTTTTGTCTGTAAAACGCCCTGCCGATATGCTATACTATAAATATGAGAAAGCAAGGGAAGGGACGTTCGGTATGGCGCGGAAGATCGGTTTTTCAAAGGTGCCCTGGCTCGGCGTGCTGGCGGGGCTGCTGGGCTATTTTTTTCATGCGACGATGCTGTCCGGCGGAAGCGCGATTCCGCTGATTGCGTTCAGCGTGCTGATGGCGCTTTTGTTCTGGCTGTCGGCGGCGACGCTGGAAAAGCGCGCGCGCTATGACGAGGTGTTCCATCCGATGCGCGCAGATGCACTTTTGAGTCTGCTCGGCGCGCTCGCGCTCGGCGCGGGCTGCGTGCTGCGCTTTTCCTCCGACGGTACGGCGGTGAAGCTGATCTGCACGCTGGGGGTAGTCGGTGCACTGGCGCTTCTGGCAAGCGGCGTGCTGCGGCTGAAACAGGATGCACCGCCTGCCATGCTGTATGTTCCGGCGATTTTGTACTACGTGTGCACGCTCTTTTTCGACTTCCGCCGCTGGATGCACGATCCGGCAATTCTGGATTATTGCTTCTGTCTGTTCGCGCTGATCTGCTTCATGATCGCAACCTATCACGCGGCAAGCTTCTCGTTTGACCATGGCGCAAGAAGAAGGCTCTGCTTCTACAGCCTCTGCGGCGTATTCTTCGGCGCCAGCGCGATGGCAGGGCAGGAGCTTTCGTCCATGCTGATCTACGCCGGCGGCGCGTGCTTCTGCCTGACCTACTCCATGCAGGCGCTCGGCACCGGAAAATGAATTGGCAAAAAAGCCATGCTTTTTTGCCAAAGGGGATTGCGCCTCGACTGCGCGCATAATTTTGCGCCGGAGGCGCAAAATTCCACACTGGCTCGGTGAGCGGTATGTTTACCCGCAAGGAGTACGCGACATCCGTAAGCGGTAAAACCGCTAACGGCTGTCCTGTCCGGTCGGCAGAGCCGCCGGATAACATGAATTTCTATTTGATTTCGCCATCTGCGGATGGCGAAACTCTACGAGGTTTTGCAAATAAAGGACCATCCCGTTGGGATGGTCCTTTTGCGTTATGGGAAAACTCAGATGGTGATACCGGCGAGGTCGAGGATGGCGGGGACGTTCTTCTCCGCGCCGATTGCCATGATGTGGACGCCGTCGCACAGATGCTCGTCCTTGATCTTTGCGATCATTTCCGCTGCCATCTCCATGCCGAGCTTCATCGGAAGACCCTTGACGCCCTTTGCCTTGCCCTCTTCGGCAGCGGCAGCCAGACGGTCGATCATCTCCTGCGGCACGGCAATGCCGGGGACGTTTTCGTTCATGTAGCGCGCCATGCCCGCAGACTTGAGCGGAATGATGCCAGCCATGACGTGGGTCTTGATGCCTGACGCGTCGACCTGCTCCAAAAAGCGCTTGAACGCATCGAGATCAAAAATGCCTTGCGTCTGGACGAAGCTGGCGCCCGCCTCCACCTTCTGGCGGAGCTTGTTGATCTGCAGGAACACCGGCTCATAGACCGGCGTGACGGATGCGCCCTTGTAGAGCTTCGGCGCGCCGCCGGCAATCTCGTTGCCGCCGCAGTCGCAGTTCGTCTGCTCCATTTTGCTCAGCATGTTCAGAATGCCGACGGAATCGAGATCATATACAGGCTTTGCGTCCTTGCAGTCGCCCACGACCGGATGGTCGCCGGTGAGCGCGAGAACCGAGTCGATGCCGAAGCTCGCCGCAGACAGAACGTCAGCCATAATTGCCATGCGGTTGCGGTCGCGGCCGGTCATCTGCAAAATGGGCTCGACGCCCGCGTTTTTGAGCGCAATGCAGAGTCCGAGGCTGGACGCCTTCAGCGACGCGGACTGCATGTCCGTGACGTTCACGGCGTGGACCTTGGGGGCAAGCAGTTTGCCGGCTTCCAACTGCTCGGTAAAATCATAGCCCTTCGGGGGCGCCATCTCGGCGGTCACACCGAATTTGCCGGTTTCCAGTGCTTCTTTTAATCTGCTCATGCCTTCTTCCCCCTCTGGTTGATCGTTCTCGGATACGCGACCTTTTCATAGCCCTTGTCGGGGCGCGTCATGGTGAGCTTGTCGAGCTGACCGAGCTGCTCAAGGCGCTTGTAGATCTGAATCCATGCGCAGTCGTTTTCGGGGTTGACCTCGCACTTGCCGTTCTTCTGTCCGCCGCACGGTCCGTTGACCAGACTCTTGGCGCACTGGGTGATGGGACAGATGCCGCCGGTTGTGCCGAGCACGCAGTCGCCGCACATCTTGCACGCTTCTTCCCAGATGCCCACGCGCGCGACCTCGCCGAGGAACATGGTGTTGTTCGCAGGGTAGACGGGGATGCCGGTGCAGTTTTTGGCAATGGTCTGCACGCCGTCGCCGCAGGACATGCAAACGATGCAGTCGGGCGCGGCAGTCGAGATTGCCTTACATTTGGCGCGCACGCCGAGCTTCATGCAGCAGGCGTCTGCCACGTCGGTGATGACAACGGTCTTGCCGGCTTCTTCGAGCGTCTTTTTCATCGCTTCGACTTCCGGCGCGCCGCCGGTCTGGCAGGTGGAGGCGCACAGCCCGCAGCCGATGACCGCGACGGTTTTCGCCTCGCCGACCAGAGCCAGAACCTCCTCCAGAGGCTTTTTCTGTGTAATAATCATGAGATGTAACTCCTTAATTTTTATCTGCGCGCCGCCCGTGCTGCCCGCTTACCGTCCGGCGCTGTCTCCAAGGCTATCATATCGTATTTCCGGATGGAAATCAACGGGCTTTCCAGCCAGAAAACGCCAGACAGTTTTGTGTTTTTCACCGAAATACACCGCGCCGTGCCGGAGCGCTGATTTTCGTGCCGCGTCTGCGCAGAACGGTTGCAATTTCGCGCATTTTGTGGTATTTTGTTGAGGAATACACCAGATATCATAACGCTCCGAAGTGAGGTGGAGAAAACGAAACGACTGATTACGCTGCTTCTGGCGGTTTTGTGCGCGCTGGCGCTCTGCGTTCCGGCGTTTGCCGCAGATGTAACCGTCATTACCGATATGAAGACCGACTGCCTGGTAGACGCCTCCGGCAGCTGCCAGATCACGCAGACCGTCACCATCGACATTGCCGGCACCGAGGATACCATCGAGCTTCCTCTGGCAGCGAACGCGAAGAAAATCAGCGTCGCGGGCTACAAGTACAAGAAAACAACGCAGGACGGCTACACTGTGCTGGTTTTATCGTCCAACGGCGGCTTCTCCGGCAGCCGGACCTTTACGATTCTCTATACAATCTCCGGGCTTGTCACCGAGCAGGATAAGATCCAGACGCTGACCCTGCCGCTGCTGGCGCCCAAATGGAACTGGGCGATCAACAACTACGATTTTACCATCTCGCTTCCCGCTGCCTTTGAGAGCTACCCGGCGTTCACCAGCGGGTACTACGGCGATGTGATCGAGGACTACATGAGCTTCACCGTCCGCGAGGGAATGATCGGCGGCACGATCACGACCGCGCTGCGCGACCATGAGTCCCTTTCCATGACGCTCACCGTCGGCGAGGGCTACTTTGCGGGCAAATACGCCAGATGGTCGTCCGGCTGGGTAGAGACGGCGCTTGTGATGGTTTTCAGTGCGCTCGCGCTTTTGTACTGGGCGCTGACGCTTCGCTCGAAGCGGCTCTCAGTGTCCAGCCGCGCAACGCCGCCGGACGCCGCGCTGCCGTGCGATCTGCCGTACCTGCTTGCGGGCGGCGTGCCGGACTTCAACATGCTGATCTGCCACTGGGCAGCGCTCGGATATCTCACGATCGAGATGGATGAAAAGGGGCATGTGCTGCTGCACCGGCAGGTGATCATGGGCAACGAGCGAAAGCGGCTCGAGGTCAAGATTTTCGCGTCTTTGTTCTCGCGCGGCGACGTGTGCGACGGGGCAAGCCTCGTCTATAAAACCACCGCGCAGAACGCCATGCGCGCCATCCGGCGCTACTGGGACCGGCGGCTTTACGCGCGTTCAAGCGGCAACGTCAAAATCATGCAGGCGCTGTGCGCGATTGCAGCCAGCATCGCGTCTCTTGCCGTCATGAGCCAGCTGCTGCCGAACATGCCCGCGCGGGGACTGATCCTGTTTGCGTGCATGCTGGCAGGGATCGCCCTGAGCGTTCTTATTTCGCGCATGCCGCGCTCTTACTACCTCGGAAATATTCCGGCAATGATTCTCTCTGCCGCGTGCGCGCTGGCGCTTCTGATTGCGGGGCAGCTTTCCGGCGCAGGGCCTGCGATGCTTGTCGCGGTCGCAATGAGCTTTGTGTGCGGGCTTCTCACGCTGCACGGCGGCAGGCGCACCGAGCTTGGCGCGCAGCTCATTTCCCAGAGCCTCGGCTTCCGCAAGGGACTCGAGAAGCTTTCCGAGCGCCATGTGGCAATGCTCATAAGCCGCGACGGGCAGTATTTTTACAAGCTGCTGCCCTATGCGCAGGCGCTGCATATGGGCGCGGACTTTGCAAGACGCTTTGGCGACACCGAGCTGGAACCGTGCGAGTGGTACGTCACGCGCGTTCCCGCGGCGCGGACCGCTGCGGAGTTCTATAACCAGCTGCGTCCAGCGCTGGAAATGCTCGAGCTTTCCATCCGCAAATAAACGAACCCCGCCGCACCATCGGTGCGGCGGGGCTTTCGCTTTTCGTTATTTTTTCATGTGCAGCACATCGACGAGCGTAAAGCCCACGAGGTAATTGCGGACCGTCTCGTCGAGCCCCTGCCAAAGAGGATAGGTGCTGCATGCGGCGGAGTTTTCGCAGTTTTGACCCGCCTCGAGGCAGGCGACCGGCGCAAGCGTTCCTTCGGTCAGACACAGGATATCATAGACCGAGTAGTCCTCCGGCGCTTTCGCGAGCTTATAGCCGCCGCCCTTGCCGCGCAGGGCGCTCAGCATCCCCGCCTTGCTCAGAACAGAGAGGATGCTCTCTAAATATTTTTCGGAAATATGCTGCCGCGCGGCAATCTCGGCAAGGGGAATGTAGCCGTCTTCCATATGCCCGGCAAGGTCCAGCATCACGCGCAGGGCGTAGCGCCCTTTGGTGGAAATCATCATAGGAACCGCTCCCTTCTTTTAACCTACTATACTACAGGGTTAAAGGTTTGGCAAGTGGAAAGCTGTATTTTACTTTCCCGATCTTCTGTGATAAAATAAAAGTTACGGATTTTTGATACACAGGAGACATGGCATGACAAAGGATATGACCCGGGGCACGCCCTGGAAGCTGATTGTGCAGTTCGCGCTGCCGATTATGGCAGGAAACCTTCTGCAGCAGCTCTATAACACCGCCGACACCATCATCGTCGGCAACTTCAATTCCCAGCAGGCGCTCTCCGCCGTCGGCTCCTGCGCGTCCTTGACCGCACTTTTCACGGCGCTTGCCATCGGCTTTTCTATCGGCGCGGGCGTTCTGATCTCGCAGTATTTTGGCGCGAACCGGCTGGAGGATCTGCGGCGCTATGCATCGTCGTCGATCGTTCTGATGCTGGCACTGGGGCTTTTGATGTCCGTCCTCGGCTTTTGCAGTGCGGAGCTGTTTCTGGAAAAATTTCTGGGCACGCCGCAGTCGCTTCTGCCGCAGGCAGCGCTGTATTTCAAAATTTACGCGGTCGGGCTGGTCTTTCAGTTCGGCTACAACATCGCGGCGGCAATTCTGCGCGCGCTGGGAGACAGCCGGGCGACGCTCTATTTCCTGCTCGTCTCGTCGGTGCTGAACGTCGTGCTGGACCTTCTGTTTGTGGCAGGGTTTCACATGGGCGTCGCCGGCGCGGCAATTGCGACGGTTCTTTCGCAGCTTGCCTCATGCGTCGTGGGCTTTTCCTACATGCGCAGGCGCTATGAGCTGCTGCGCTTTTCTGCCCACGAGCTGCGGCTCGACCGGACTGCCGCGGCGCGGGTGCTTCAGATCGGCGCACCGATGGCGCTGCAGCAGTCGATCGTCTCGTGCGGCTTCCTGTTTCTGCAGAAGCTCGTCAATCTCTTCGGCGAGAGCATGATCGCGTCGTATACCGTTGCCAGCCGGATGGAAAACATCCTGATGATTCCGATCATCGGCATCCAGAACACGATGGCAACCTACGCCGGGCAGAACATGGGCGCGCGCCAGCCGGAGCGCGTGTCAAGAGGACTTGGGCAGGGCGTGCTGGTGTCGCTGCTTCTGACGGCGGCGCTTTGCCTCTGTCAGCTGTTCGGGCGCAGATTGATCGCCGGTGCGTTCAAGCTGGATGAAGCGGCAGCTGCCATCTGCGATCAGCACCTGCTTGCCTCGGCGCTCACGATGCCGATTTTCGCGATCTATTTCCCTGCCAACGGTATGTTCCAGGGCGTGGGCGAAGGCTTTTTCGCGACATTCTGCGCCCTTCTGGCGCTGGGACTTCGCGTGGTGTTCGCCTACTGCCTGTATCAAACCACGCGCTTTGGCTATACGGCTATCTGGTGGAGTCAGGCGATGGCGTGGACGGCGGCGCTTCTGACCTGCTATACGCATTTCTTCCGCGGCGGCTGGAAAAAGAAAAACCTTGTCAGATAAGGAGAAAGTTATGCAGTATAAATTTTTCGCGCTGATCTCGCGCATGCGCTACATTGCCCGCTGGGGTCTCATGCGCAACACGTTTCAGGAGAACATTCAGGAGCACAGCCACATGGTTGCCGTACTGGCGCACGCGCTGGCGCTGATTGAGCGGGACATTCTGGGCGGTACGGCAGACCCGGACCGCTGCGCGACGGCCGCGCTGTTCCACGACGCATCGGAAATCCTGACCGGCGATCTGCCGACGCCCATCAAGTATTTTAACCCTGAGATCAAAAAGGCGTATAAGCAGGTCGAGGCAGTCAGCTGCGAGAAGCTGCTGGGGCTTCTTCCGCAGGAGCTGCAGAAAAGCTACGAGCCGCTGCTGTTTGAGTCGGACGAAAAAGTCGGCGTGATTGTCAAGGCAGCGGACAAGCTCTCGGCGTATTTGAAATGCGTCGAGGAGCTGAAGGCGGGCAATACGGAGTTCACGCAGGCGGAAAAGCAGACCTATCAGGCGCTTGTGGATATGAAGCTGCCGTGCCTCGATTACTTCATGGAGCACTTCCTGGACAGCTTCCGGCTGACGCTCGACGAGCTTTGAAACGCAGGAAAACAGAAACGCGCGCAGGCAGAGCCGGCGCGGGGTTGCGGCTGCCCAGCGTATTGGGAAAAACGGGGGGCCGCGCCGAGCTCTGCGGGGCAGGTTTTCGTCTTCAGCATGGTCTGCCGCTCCTGCTCGGGCACGAGGCTGCCGCCGGTCGCCCAGACGATGTGCGCTGCATTGCGCAGCGCCGGGTGCAGCGTCTCGGGCGCGAGACCTGCCGCACACGCACGCGCCAGCTGGACATAGCTGTGGAAACCTGCGCAGGCAGACGGCTCGATGAAAATATTCTCTGTCTCCCAGAGCTTTTTCTGGTACCGGAACAGCGCGCGGTCGCGCACGGTCGCTTCGCAGGAGACAAGCTCGCGCGTTGCCCGCGCCACAAGCCCGGACGGTCTGCCGACTGCCAGACCGTCTGCAGCTGTTTTGCCGCTCAAGCCAACGTCTGCGCAGCAGATATTCTCCATTCTGCCCGTGCCGAGCCCCAGAAGCATGCAGGGCGCTTCCGTCGGCTCGACGTAGCAGCAGATCACATTGTCGCCGTAGAGCTTTTTCAGTCCGTAGCAAATGCCGCCCGGCGCGCCGCCGACGCCGCAGGGCAGATACACGACCAGCGGGTGCGCATCGTCTACCGGAATTTGCATGGCTTCTAACTGCTTCTGCAGCCGCTTTGCCGCGACCGCGTATCCCAGAAACAGGTCCTGCGACTGCTCGTCGTCGACAAAATAGGCGCGCGCGTCCTCGGACGCCAGCTTGCGCCCTGCCGCGACTGCCGCGGAGTAGTCGGAGGCGTATTCGCGTACCTCCACGCCCCGGCTGCGCAGCAGATCCTTTTTCCACTGCTTGGCGTCGGCAGACATGTGGACGCAGGTCTGAAAACCGAGCGCCGCGCCGATGACGCCGACACTGAGCCCCAGATTGCCGGTCGAGCCGACATGCAGCGAGTATTTTCCGAAAAATGCCCGGAAATCGGGGTCCGCAAAGCGGGCGTAGGACTCGCCGGGCTGTAGCATCCCATGCTCCAGCGCGAGTGTTTCCGCGTGGTGCAGAATTTCATAAATGCCGCCGCGCGCCTTGACGGAGCCTGCCGCTGCCAGATGGCTGTCCATCTTGAGAAGGAGCTTTCCCGTCGGCGCTTCCGGGCACGGCTCGCAGAGCCACTCGTGCATGCCCGGAATTTCGCGCAGCGCAGACTCGATCAGACCGTGCGTTTTGATGGTCTCGGGGAATTTCAGCTCCAGAAACGGCGCAAAACGCGCAAGTCTTGCCTCCGCGTCCTCGATCTGCGCCGCAGAGAAGGGAAGCGACGCTTCGACCTCGCGATAGGGCTTTTTCTCCGGATTTACCCAGAAGATTTCCTCGCCGCGCCCGATGGCGCCGCAAAATGCCGCTTGTTCGTAGCTCATGATGTACCTCCTGTGTGATGTTGGAAGGGTCAGACCGTGACGATATAGTCTGCTTTGCGCGGCGCAGGCGCGGGAAGCTCTCCCTTGACGTAGCCGAGGATGCAGTTGCCGATGCCGACGTAGGTTTCTTCGATTCCCCACGCGGCTTTCAGCGCCTTGCCTTCCTTGGTTTCAAATGCCTCTTTCGCGCGGTTGATCCAGCACGAGCCGAGCCCGATGGAAGAAGCGGCAAGCAGCATCGTCCCGAGAACCAGCGAGCCATCGGGGACATGCGTGGGAACGGTCGAGTCAGCAAAGACGACCAGCACCGTCGGCGCGCCATAGAACGGGTGCGCGTCAGGGTTGCCGAGGACAGCAGCGTTCATGCGCTCAAGCTTCGCAACCGTATCCTTGTCCTGCACGACGACGATCTTTACCGCCTGTCTGCCCATGCCGGTGGGCGCCCAGGTGCCCGCGCGCGTGACGGCGCTGAGCTCCTCGGGCAAGATCTGCCTTTCTTCATAGCTGCGGCAGCTTCTGCGCGCTTCGATTGCCTGTAAAACCTCGTTTGTCATGGAAAAACTCCTTTCAGAAAATTCCGTGTGCCAAAAAGCAAATGCCCTTTGGCAATTAAACATACCCGTAAAGCCCCCGCACCGACACCTCGCCGGAAGAGACGCTGCCGCTTGTGCCGTCCGGGTACTCCACCAGAAGCTCCGCATCCGGACCGATGCCGGTTGCTTTTGCCTGCCGGACCGTGCCTGCGCGCAGAATCTGGATGTCCTTGCCGACGGTCAGGCAGTTTTGCGAGAATGCGGCAATCCAGTCTGACTTCCTGCTCAAAAACTCCCGCCGCATCCGCGAAAGCTCCAGAAGCAGCGCCGCGGCGATGGCGTTCACGTCTGCCGGGCGCCCGGCTTCGATGCGAAGCGACGTTGCCATATCGAGCTCCTGCGGAAATTGCGTCTGATTGCAGTTGATGCCGATGCCGATGACGACATATTCCGGCTCCTGCGTCTCCAACGACACGGAAAGCTCGGTCAGAATGCCGCAGAGCTTTTTGCCGTTCAGCACCGGGTCGTTCGGCCACTTGATGGAAGGCTGCATGCCCGTTACCTGCCGGACGGCATTGCACACGCAAAGCCCTGCCAGCGCTGTCAGATGCAAAAGCTCCTGCGCAGACTCATGCGGACGGATCAGATAGCTCAGATAGAGCCCGCCGGGCTCGGACAGAAAGCTTCTGCCGCGCCGCCCGCGTCCGGCAGTCTGGCGGATGGAAAGGACCGCGGTTTCATCCGGCGCGCCGTTTGATGCAAGCTGTTTGAGATAGGTATTGGTCGAGTCGACCTCCGGCAGGACGATGAGCCGGTCCGCCGGGAAGCTCCCGTCCAGCAGCCGTTCGAGCGCCTGCTTCTGCAAGGGCTTTGCACAGAGCCGGTAGCCTCTGCGGGGCGCAGCTTCGATGTCGAAGCCGTCCGCGCGCAGCGCTTCGATCGCCTTCCAGACGCCCGCGCGCGTCATGCCGAGCGCACGGCACATCTGCTCGCCCGAAACCGGCGCGTCGCTTTTTTCCAGCAGCGCCAGAACATCCTCTTTCGTCATAAAAAAACTCCTTGTCATTTGGGGAAGAATCTGCTATACTTCTGATTGTAAACTAAAAATACAAAAACTCAAGTTTACAATACAGGAGGAACTATGAAAACCCGGACCATGATTCTCTGCGCGCTGTTTGCCGCGCTGACAGCAGTCGGCGCATTTTTCAAAATCCCCTTTGCGCTGGCGGCTATCTCGCTGCAATTTCTCTTTACAGCGATGGCAGGCGTCCTGCTGGGTGCCGGCTATGGCGCGCTGTCGCAGGCGGTGTATGTGCTCATCGGGCTCGTCGGCGTGCCGATTTTCGCGCTCGGCGGCGGCTTTTCGTATATTTTTCAGCCGACGTTCGGCTTTCTGCTGGGGCTGATTCCGTGCGCGTTCGTGATCGGCAAGCTCGCCAAACGCCCGCTTACCTTCTGGCGCACGGCGCTTTCGATGCTCGCAGGTCTTGCCGTTCTGTATGCCATCGGCGTTCCGTATATGGCGCTGATTGCAAACGGCTATCTCGGAAAGGGACTGAGCGCCTGGCAGATTCTGTGCAAGGGCATGCTGATCTACCTGCCGGGAGACCTGCTGAAAATTACGGTGGGAAGCCTCCTGTGCGTCGCCGTGACGCGCCGGATGCCCTCGATGTTCGCGCTGCCGCAGAAGAAGGCATAAGCTTCATTTCATGTTGCCATATTTTGCGGGAAAAGTCAATCCTGCACCAAGGGCGCGCCGCATTTTTCGGCGCGCCCGTCGTCAGTACCAAAAAGCTGGCGCTTTTTGGACAGCGGCATTATGGGATGATTCTCGAGGGCTTCTGGTAGCGCTCCTGCTCGGAGAAGACGCAGCCGCAGTATTTCTGGATGTAAAAGCCCAGCTCGCGCGCCCTTGTCTGTCCGTCGCGGAACAGCGGGCGGAAGTCCTGATAATAAAACTGCACGCCGTATGCCTCGCCCGCGCGGCAGGCGACGTCACGCATCAGCTCATGCTGCTGGTAGGGGCTGATGAACAGCGACGAGGTAAACGCATCGAAGCCGCCCTCCTTTGCCATGCGCGCCGCCTCAAAAAGCCGCATCTCATAGCACTTGACGCAGCGTCCGGCGATATCGTCCGCGACTGCCCGGACAAACGGACGAAGCCCGTAATCGTCGCGCACCAGAAGCGGCAGATCGATCGTCTTCGCATATTCCTGTAAGCAGTTGCGGCGCGCGCGGTATTCGGTGAAGGGATGGATGTTCGGATTGTACCAGTAGCCGGTCAGATCGATACCATCCGCGCGCAGCACGTCGATCGGCAGATTTGCGCACGGCGCGCAGCAGATGTGCATCAAAAGCTTCATACGTTCGCCCCCAATTCGTCCATTTATTATAGCACGCGGCAGCACGTGTGTACAGGCTTTGTTCGGCAACGGCGAAATCTCAAAAATTTTTATGCGGCTGCAAAAACAGTATGGACAAAATCTGCGTTCTGGAGTATAATTTGTGCTAATATCAGCAAGAAGCTGTGCTTAATGCACAGGACCAAACGCAACCGGGCAGATACGGCGGCATGCAGCACCGTAAAAAACAAAGAAAGGATGATTTTCATGGCAGTCACAACCGAGAGCTACGCAGGAAAGATTCAGAGAAAGCTGCTGAAAAAGCAGAAGGTGATCGAGGCGGCGTCCGGGCGGAAGAAGGCGGATCTGGTTCTGAAGAACGCGACGTTTGTCAACGTCTTTTCCAACGAACTGACCACCTGCGACATCGCCTGCGCCAATGGGCTGATCGTAGGTCTGGGAGACTACGACGGCGTTGTGGAATACGACATGACGGGCAAGATCGTCTGCCCCGGCTTCATTGACGCGCACATCCATCTGGAATCGAGCCTTGTCAGCCCGAAGGAATTTGTCCGTGCGACGCTGCCGCACGGCACGACGACCGTCATCACCGACCCCCATGAAATCACCAACGTCATGGGCACCGACGGCATCGACTACATGTTCCAGGCGACCGAAGGACTGCCGATCGACGTGCGGTTCATGCTTCCCTCGTGCGTTCCGGCAACGCCGATGGACGAATCGGGCGCGAACCTGGACTACCGGGCGATTGACTCGTTCTACGACTATCCGAGAGTGCAGGGCTTGGCGGAAATGATGAACGCCTACGGCGTCATTCACAACGACAAGGAGGTCGTCTCCAAAATCGTCGCCGCGCAGGCGCACCATAAGAAAATCGATGGTCACGCGCCAGGTCTTCTTGGCAAGGACCTCGATACCTACATTGCCGCCGGCGTCTATTCCGACCACGAATGCTCGACGATGGAGGACGCGCTGGAAAAGCTCAAGCGCGGGCAGTTTATCATGATCCGTGAGGGCACGGCGGCGCGCAATCTCGAAGCGCTGGCGGGTTTACTCACCCCGCAGTACGCCGAGCGCTGCATGTTCTGCACCGACGACAAGCACCCGAACGACTTGCTGGAAAAGGGGCACATCGACTACATCTGCCGCGAGGCGATCAACAAGTATGGGGCCGACCCGATTCTGACCGTCAAGGTCGCCTGCCACCACGCCGCGCGCTACTTCCTGCTCAACAACCGCGGCGCCATCGCCCCCGGCTATCTGGCGGATTTCGCGATCATCGACAATTTCCGGAATTTTAACGTCGAAATGGTTTTCAAAAAGGGCGAGCTGTATTATAATGACGGTAAGCTCAAGGATTTCCCCGCCCCCGCAATCGAGGAATATCTCGACGAGCGGGCGCACGACACGTTCCATGTCCGCCATCTGACGAAGTCCGACTTTGAAGACGTGCGTCAGCGCGGCGTCATCGGCATGATTCCGGGAGAGATTGTCTCCACCGACAACGGCTATGCGGACCATGTGGACCTGCAGAAGGACATTCTGAAAATTGCCGTCGTCGAGCGCCACAAAAACACCGGGCACATCGGACTCGGCTATATTCAGGGCTATGGGCTCAAGTCCGGCGCGGTTGCAACGTCCATCTCCCACGACTCTCATAACATCATCGTCGTCGGCACGAACGCAGAGGATATGGCATTTGCGGCAAACTACATCGTCGAAAACCACGGCGGCATCGTCGTCGTAGACGGCGGGAAGGTGCTTGCCAGCGTCGTTCTGGAAATCGCGGGCATCATGTCCGACGAACCGCTCACCAAGATGAACGAGGAGCTGGAGGCGGCAAAGGACGCGGCGTTCCGTCTCGGCGTCAGCCGCGGGATTGACCCGTTTATGACGCTCAGCTTCATGGCGCTGCCGGTCATTCCGACGCTCCGCATCACCACGCGTGGCGTCATCGACGTCAACACCCAGCAGTACATCTGAGAAAAACATACGAACAGACAGACATTGCGGGCAGGCGGAAACACCGTCTGCCTGCTTTTTTGGATTGGAAAGGAAGAACCTTATGACGAAGCAGCAGCAAAATCTGATTGTCAATCTGCGCCAAAAGCTTCACCAATGCCCCGAAATTTCCGGGCAGGAGGCAAGGACGAAGGCGCTTCTGCAGGAATTTCTGCGCGCGCATACGAGTCTGGAAATCCTCCCGTGCGGCGAAGGCTTCTATGCGGCGCACCGGGAGCAAGCCACGGAGAAGCCGGCAATTGCGCTGCGCGCAGACTATGACGCGCTTGCCACGCCCGACGGCGGCGCAGCGCACCTCTGCGGGCACGACGGGCATGCGGCGAGCCTGTGCGCCGTGGCGCTTGCGCTGGAAGGAAGGACGCTGCACCGGAACGTATTTCTGCTGTTCCAGCCCGCGGAAGAGACCGGTGCGGGCGCGTATCCCTGCTGCGAGCTGTTTGAAAAAGAGCAGATCGGAGAAATTTACGGCGCGCACAATCTGCCCGGCTTTCCCGCAGGCGCGGTCTATACCAGACCCGGCACGTTTGCCTGCGCGTCGCGCGGTGTGACGCTCCGGTTTTCCGGCGCGCCCACGCATGCGGCTTACCCCGAAAACGGGAGAAATCCTGCCCTTGCGGTCGGAAAGCTTCTGTGCGCGCTGCCCGAGCTGGCAAGCCCCGCGCATTTTACCGGCATGACGCTCTGCACGGTCATCGGCGCGGAGCTGGGCGAGAAGGCATTTGGCGCGGCGTGCGCGCAGGCGGAGATCTGGCTGACGCTGCGCGCAGAGCTTAACACGGATCTGGACGCGCTGCGCACGGCGGTGCTCGGCTGCGCGAAGGCGCTGGCGCAGGAGGCGGAGCTGACGTTTTTCTATGAGGAGCAGGATGTTTTCCCGGCGACGGAAAACGACGAAGCCTGCGCAAAGAAGGTACTTGCGCTCTGCCATGGCAGCACGCTGGAGGTTCCCATGCGCTGGAGCGAGGACTTCGGGCACTATCTGCTGCGCTGCCCCGGCGCGTTCTTCGGCATCGGTGCGGGTGAGCAGCACGCCCCGCTGCATACGGCAGATTACGAATACCCCGACAGCCTGCTTGCCCCCACGGCAGAGGCGTTTCTTGCCCTGATGGAGGGCGCATAAAGAACAACGAACGCAGAAAAGCCCCGTCCTTTTGGACGGGGCTTTTTGATATGGAGAGGAAATTTACAGGACCTTTGCCAGAAAATCCTGCAGGCGGGGGCTCTTGGGATGCGAGAAAATTTCTTCGGGCGTGCCCTCTTCGATCAGCTTGCCGTCCGCCATGAAAAGTACGCGGTCGGCGACCTCGCGGGCAAAGCCCATCTCGTGCGTGACGACGACCATCGTCATGCCCGAGTTTGCCAGCTCCTTCATGACCTCCAGCACCTCGCCGACCATCTCAGGGTCGAGCGCGCTCGTCGGCTCGTCGAAGAGCATGACCTCGGGCTGCATTGCCAGCGCGCGGACGATGGCAACACGCTGCTTCTGCCCGCCGGAGAGCTGGCTGGGATAGGCGTTCGCGCGGTCGGCAAGCCCGACACGGGACAAAAGCTCCAGCGCGGTCTTTTCTGCATCCTCTTTCGATTTATGCAGCAGCTGCATCGGCGCAATGGTCATGTTTTTGAGAATCGTCATGTGCGGGAAGAGGTTAAAATGCTGGAACACCATGCCCATCTTCTGGCGGTGGAGGTTGATGTTGCAGTTTTTGTCGGTGATGTCCGCGCCGTCAAAGAGAATCTGCCCGCCGGTGGGAAGCTCGAGCAGGTTCAGACACCGCAGGAATGTCGACTTGCCGCTGCCGGAAGGACCGATCACGACCACAACCTCGCCCCGGTGAATCTGCGCGGATACACCGTCGAGCGCGCGGATTTTATCGTCTTGACTCTGCTGCGTGCCTTTGAAGTGCTTTTGCAGCTCGGTTACTTGAATCAGAACGTCAGTGGTCACTGCTGCGCAGCCTCCTCTCTAATTTCCCGACCAGCCAGGTAAAGAACATGACCATCACAAGATAGATGAGCGCTACGACGATCAGCGGCATGAACGCCGAGAAGGTGCGCCCGCGGATGATATCGCCGCCCTTTGTGAGGTCCGTCACGGCAACGTAACCGGCGACGGACGTTTCCTTCAGCAGCACGATAAACTCGTTTGCCAGCGCCGGCAGCACGTTCTTGAGCGCCTGCGGCACGATGATAAAGCGCATCGTCTGCACGTAGTCAAAGCCCAGAGACCGACCGGCTTCCAGCTGCCCCTTGTCAATTGCCATGATGCCGCCGCGAATCAGCTCGGCGACATACGCGCCGGAGTTGACGCCGAAGGCGAGCATTGCCACGCCGACGCCGTTTCTGGACGTTGCAAAGATGATGTAGAACATGATCATCAGCTGCACCACGACCGGCGTGCCGCGGATGACGGTCAGGTAAATTTTACAGATCATATCGCCGATATGCAGCAGCGACTTTCCTGCGCCCGGGCGCATGCGCTCCGCGTTCTGGTCCCAGGTGGACCGGACGATGGCGACGAGCGTGCCGATGACAATGCCGAGCAGTACCGCCGCGAGTGTGATTTTCAGCGTGTTTCCCAAACCGGTCACAAGGTATTTCCACCGGTTGTCTTCTACGAAGTTGAGGATAAATTCTGCCTTGACCTTCGTGTACCAGTCACCCAAGATCAGGACCTCCTTTCCTGCAGGCAGGCGCGGAGGAAACCACAGCTTCCTCCGCAGCGCCGGAACGTATTCTGGTCAGTTTGCGGAAATGTACTTGTCGACGATGGTCTTTACCGTGCCGTCGGCAATCAGCTCTTCGAGTGCCTGGTTAAAAGGCTCGGTCAGCTCGCTGCCCTTTGCGAAGGCTGCGGCGTAATCTTCGACCGCGTAGGCGGTCTCCAGAACCTTCAGACCCTCATTTGCTGCGACGAAGGACTTTGCCGGCTCGTTGTCAATGACGACGCAGTCCAGCTTGCCGGAGACGAGCGCTGCCACAGCGTCTGCACCCTTGTTGAAGCGCTGCACATGATCGTCGCCAAAGTCATCCGAGCAGTGGATATCGCCCGTGGTGTCCTGCTGGACGCCGATCTGATAATCCGCGCCGTCGGCGTAGAGATCGTCGACCGTGGCGATCGGGGAGTCTTCCTTGACGATGATGGACTGGATGCCGGTTGCGTAGCTCGAGGAGAAGTCGACCGACTGCTTGCGCTCTTCGGTGACGGTGAGACCTGCCATTGTGAAGTCTGCCTTGCCGCTGGAGACAGCGCCGAGAATCGCGCCGAATTCGATGTCCATGATTTCCAGCTTGTAGCCGAGCTTTTCGCAGATCGCGGTCGCAATATCGACGTCGATGCCGGCGGGCTGCTCGTTCTCATAGAACTCATACGGCGGGAAGGCAACGTTCGTTGCCATCGTGAGCGTCTTCTCCTCGCCGGAGGCTTCGGTGGACGCGGTTTCGGTCGAAGCGCTTGCGCTGTCCTGCTTGGATGCGCAGGCGGCAAGGGAACAGACCATCAGGATGCTGAGCATCAGAGCAATCAACTTTTTCATATTCTCTTCCTCCATAAAAATCGTGGTTGTTTTTGATGTCATAATTATACGCTGCGATTGCATAAATATCAAGTGCCAATTGCGTGGAAATTTGCACAAACCTCCGGTGAACATTCATGGTGATTTGTATAATCCTGATAAAACATGAATATATGCATAAAATATGCAGCTTCGCAGAATAACCTGCAAAGCTGCACGAAAAATAAATATGTATAATATGCGTCAGTTTTCTGCATACCGGGACAAAAACTGGCGCGTCCGCTCCTGCGTGGGGTGCTCGATGACCTGATGCGACTGCCCCTGCTCGACAATCACGCCGTCGTCCATGAAAATGACCCGGTCGGCAACGTCTCTGGCAAACGCCATCTCATGCGTCACGATGATCATGGTCATTTTCTGCTCGGCAAGAGACCGGATCACGCGCAGCACCTCGCCCGTGAGCTCGGGGTCCAGCGCGGAAGTCGGTTCGTCGAAGCAGAGGATGTCGGGTTTTAACGCCAGCGCGCGCGCAATGGCGACGCGCTGCTGCTGCCCGCCGGAAAGCTGGTGTGGATAGAGCCCCATCTTTTCCCCCAGACCCACGTCTTTTAAGAGCTTCTCGGCGTGCTGCCGGATTTGCGCATGGATTTCCTTCTTGTGCGTGCGGTAGTCCGGCTGCTCCTTTGCCAGAAGCTCGCTGGCAAGCATCACGTTCTGCAGCGCCGTATACTGCGGGAACAGGTTGAAGTTCTGGAACACCAGACCGAAATGCAGCCGCTTGCGGCGGATTTCGCTCTCTTTTTGCGTTGCGGGGTCTGCCGCGTCGAAAAGCGTCTCGCCGTTCACGAGAATTTTACCCTCGTCGGGCGTCGTCAGGAAATTGAGGCAGCGCAGAAGCGTCGTCTTGCCGCTGCCGGACGAGCCGATGATCGCCACGGACTCGCCCTTTTCCAGCGAAAAGTCGATGCCGCGCAGCACGACGGTGTTTTTGTCAAACGTTTTGCAGATACCCTGCACTTCCAATACAGCCATGTTGCGCCTCCTTACGCCTTAAAATAGTCGAGCTTCCGCTCCGCCCAGCCAAGCAGGAGCGTGAGAATACCGGAAAAAATCAGGTAATAGACACCCGTGAAAAACAGCGGCCAGATCGCGCCGGAAATGCCCTGCGAGCCCTTCATGAACGCCTGTCCTGCCCAGATGACCTCCTGCAAGGCGATGATGCGGGACAAAGACGTGTCCTTGACGAGGGTAATAATTTCGTTGGACATCGGCGGGACGATCTTCTTGACCATCTGCAAAAGCGTCACCTGGAAGAAAATCTGACTTTTCGTCATGCCGAGCACCTGACCTGCCTCCTGCTGCCCCCTGGGGACGCCCTGAATGCCGCCGCGGTAAATTTCCGAGAAGTAGCAGGCGTAGTTAAACACAAATGCCACGCTCGAGGCGATAAAGCGCCCGGTCTCGCCGCTTCCCCAGATGTTGTTTTTCCACACGAGACCCGGGAAATAATAGATGACCAACAGCTGAAGCATCAGCGGCGTGCCGCGCACGACCCAGATGACAAGCCGCGTGATGGCGCGCACGGGTTTGAATTTGGAAAGCCACTTCACCGAGCGGAACACCCGGAACGGGCGCCACGCGCTCATGGAGCCGAAGGAGATAATCAGACCCAGCGGAATTGCGCCGATGAGCGTGATGAAAAACAGCTTGAGCGTCTGCACAAAGCCAACGTTCAATGCCTGAAAGACGATGGGGAACTGCTCAGAAAACGTCGTCATGGGAAAATCCTACCTTAAAATCATTCTATCGTTCGGGCGGTCCGCCCTTCGCCAAATCATGCGCCAGAGCGCGGTGGTTCCCCGGCACATGCGCTGTGCCGGGGAATTGGAGAATCACCGAATGGATGGTAAAATGCGGGGGTATTTTAACAATTACCGCGCAATCAGCGCTGCCTGAATGCCGTAGGTCTCGGCACACTCGACCATGGAGCCGTCTGCGTAGGACGCTGCGAAGAAGTCGTTGAGCGCCTGCGCCAGATCGGAGCCCTGGCGGAAGCCGACGCCGTACTGCTCGCCCTCTTCTGCGTTGAGGCTGACGGTGTAGGTGAGGCTGTCGTAGCCGGTGCCTTCGCCGACCATCGCGCCTGCCATCAGGGAGTCGATGACAGCTGCGTCCGCGGTGCCTGCGGCAACTTCCATCAGAGCCGTTGCCTGATCCTTGACCTCGGTGAAGCTGTAGCCCAGCTTTTCGACCTCAGCCTTGCCGGCGGAGCCGGATTCGACTGCGAAGTTGAGGGCGCTGCAAGCGTCGACACTCTGGAAGTCTGCTGCCTTGTCGGCAGGAACGACGACGACCTGGGAGTTATTGCAGTATGCGTTCGAGCAGGACATAGCGCTGGTCACTTCGTCGGTGAGGGTCATGCCGTTCCAGACGCAGTCAATGGTCTTGGCGCCGAGCTCCATGATCTTGTTGTCCCAGTCGATCTCGACGAATTCTGCTTCCACGCCGAGGCTCTTTGCAAATGCCTTTGCCATGTCGGCGTCAAAGCCGATCCATTCGCCGTTTTCGTCCTGATAGTCCATCGGAGCGAAGTCGGTAATGCCGACGACCAGCTTGCCGTTCGCCTGGACGTAGGCGACGTCGCTGTCTGCGGCGGTCTGGGCAGCTTCTTCGGAAGCGGCTTCGGTTTCTTCTGCGGCGGGTGTTTCAGCCGCTGCGGTTTCGGCTGCGGCAGGTTCGCTGGAAGCATCCTGCGCGGGAGCTGCGGGTTCGGTCTTGGCGGCACACGCGGTGCAGGCAACGAGCATCATGCAGGCCAGCAGCAGAGCGATGATCTTTTTCATGGTTTGTTCCTCCTGTTTGGGTTGGCGTATTAGTTATTTATCATGGTGATACTTTACCATACTAATGTGATAATGTAAAGAAGTAATGTTGCATGAAAAACCGCCGGGGTGTTCCGGCAGTTTGTCGGTTTTGCATAAAGCTGCCGCTTTCCAGCGGAAACCATCGAAAAACAAGGGCTACGGTCTGACGGTGACAATGTCAAAATACAAATACCGCTTCTCCTCTTCGAGAACCAGCTGCATTGCCTCCACATACGCACGGTCCAGGAGCAGCTTTTCGTGGAACGCCCGCTCGCGCCAGAAGCGGATACCGAGCGCGGGGAATTCATACTCGGTGCTGAGCTGCTCGTCCGGCTCGTCATGGATGCAGGGACCGATCTGCTTCATAAACCGGATAACGTCCTCTGCCGGCGTGTTGAACACATCCAAACCATAGAGGGAAACCTTCACATCGTCGCGCAGTCCCCAATTCACCGAAATTTCGATTGCCTTCCCGTTTTGATAACGAACCATCGAAAAGTAGATATCCTCCATGTATCGAAGCGTCTGAAAATTGGCATCCCGTTCCCGCGTCTGCGAAATCTGAATGCCACGTTTGGAAAAAATCTTCAAATCGGCAACGTCCTTTTGAACTGCGGCAAGAATTTCCTCGGGGGACATGCCGAGCTTCAACGAGCCGATTCCCTCATGCGGCGTGACAACATAACGTTCCATCGATTGCTCCTCCCGTCACAGCGGATGTTTCAGCGCCGATGTCAGATATCGAACACGCCGAGCAGCACGATGCCTGCGACGACCAGCGCAATCATGGCGTAATGCTTCCACGAGAGCTTTTCCTTCAGGAAAATCCGGCTCCAGAGGACGGACGCCACGCAGTACGCCGAGATGATCGGCGCGGCTAAGGCGACGTGCGCCTGATCGCCGATGGCGTAAATATACGCGAACTGACCGGCAGTCTCGAAGGCGGCGCCAATATATTTGGGCGCTTCCATTTTGGGGATGAATTTGTCCTTCTTGATGAATTTCACGTAGACAAAGCAGCACACTGCCGCAAACAGGAACGTCAGCTCATACGCCGCGTTCGCCGCGTCCTCGTCGAGCGTTTCAAGAACCAGAGAGTCCGCGAACGTCCCTGCCGCGTCGAGCAGGCAGTATGCAACCGGCAGGCAGATGGCAAGCCAGGATTTTGCATAGCGGTAGTTGGACGCCTCCTGCCGTGCGCGGCGCAGCTCGTCGTCCTCGCGCGACTCGACAACACCCAGACCGATTACACCGATGCACACCAGCGCCACCGCGCCGATGACCGCCCAGCGCATTGCGCCCTGAATGGACTCGTCGAGCGTTCCCGTAATGAGGCACAGAACCGCCACCAGCGCGCCCGAGGAATTGCAGATCGGAGACGAGATGGAAAGCTCAATATATCTGAGTCCCACGTAGCCGAGCGTCATCGACGAGATGTAAAGCAGCGACACCGGCAGATACGTCCAGATCACGTTCCACGTCACGACCGTGCCGCCGATGAAAATTTCATACGCTGCGTGCAGACCCATCACGACGCCGACGGCGACGACCATTTTCAGGTGTGCGTTTTTGTCGGATGCATCGCGGCAGCCGATTTTCGAAAAAAGATCCGAGCCGCTCCAGCAGAGGAGGGCAATGATTGCAAGCCAGAACCACATAGTTTTTTTCTCCTGAAATTTTTAAATACAAAGTTGTTTTTTACTTCTTGCCGTGGCGGCAGGCGCCAGTTTCAACTGGCAGTGCCCTGCCAGCCTGGAAGATTCGACCCCACGCTTCTTATCTGCGAAAAGAAGCGCGGTGTCGAGCCGCTGCGAAGAAGTTGCTTTCGTTGCGCTTATCGCGCAACAGAACAAAAGGGTTGCGACCCTTTTGATATCCCGGGGGTTCTAATCAGTAACTGCTACCCTGTCGAGCGCTTCTACGGTTTTAGGCAGCACTCTCGTTCTGGGTTGCAATTGCAAACCAGTTTGCAGCTTGTTCAACGATCAACCTGCCGAGCAGCAAACATGGCAGTCCCTACCGCCGCAAGGCATTTTTGCTCTGCAAAAATCCTTGCGCCGAGTCGGGTTTCACAAGTTTGTCGTACCCCCGACCAGCAACCACTCAAAAGTACGAACTAGTGCCCGACTGGCAATCTACCCGCATCGGGCAGCCCTAGGGTGCCAGAGGGACCGCGGTCCCTCTGTTTGGGAAAGAGTCCAGAGAAAACCCTTCCCAAGGGTTTTCTTTGGGCAACTTCTTCCCGGCGGCTCGACACGGCGCTTCTTTGCGCAGCTAAGAAGCGTGGGGTCGAAAAAGAACCAGCTGGCAGGTCTCTGCCAGACCCCTTAATGGGGGAATCTTACAGGGACACCAACCCCTGCTTCACGAGCTTCTGCAAGCTCATCAAAATCCCGAGCTTTGCATGGTACCACGTCAGCCCGCCCTGGAAATACACCGCATACGGCGGACGGATGGGACCGTCGGCGGAGAGCTCGATGGAAGAGCCCTGCACAAACGCGCCAGCTGCCATCACGACCTCGGAATCATACCCCGGCATTGCCCAGGGGACCGGGGTCACGTAGCTGTCGACCGGAGCTGCCGCCTGAATGCCCTTGCAGAACGCCAGCATCCGTTCGGCACTTCCCAGCTCGACTGCCTGAATGATGTCGTGGCGCGACTCCGTGCCGTTCGGCACCACGCGGAAGCCCAGCTTTTCATACACGTTTGCCGCGAAAATTGCGCCCTTGAGCGCGCCGGAGACGACCGTTGGCGCGAGGAAGAAGCCCTGATAGAGGCTGGGAAGCAAGCCTAGGTTTGCGCCGACCTCCTGCCCGAGACCGGGCGCGGAGAGCCGGTATGCGCAGCGCTCGACGCATTCGCGCGTGCCGCAGATATACCCGCCGATGGGAGCGAGACCGCCGCCGGGGTTTTTGATCAGGCTGCCGACGATCATATCCGCGCCCAGATCGGACGGCTCGATGGTTTCCACAAACTCGCCGTAGCAGTTATCGACCATGCAGGTCACGCCGGGCTTGACGGATTTGCAGAACGCGATCAGCTCGCCGATTTTCTGCACGGAAAACGACGGTCTTGTTGCGTAGCCCTTCGAGCGCTGGATGGTGATGAGCTTCGTTTTCTCCGTGATTGCCGCGCGGATGCCGTCATAATCAAAGCTCCCGTCCGGCAGCAGATCGACCTGCCGGTAGCTCACGCCGTATTCTTTTAACGAGCATTTGGACTCGCGGATGCCGATGACCTCCTCGAGCGTGTCATACGGCGCACCAACGGGGCTGAGCAGCTCGTCGCCGGGCAGCAGATTTGCCGACAGCGCAACTGCCAGGGCGTGCGTGCCGCAGGTGATCTGCGGGCGCACCAAAGCAGCTTCGGTGTGGAACGTTGCGGCGTAGACCTTCTCCAATTTATCGCGCCCCAGATCGTCGTAGCCGTAGCCGGTCGTGGCGGCAAAGCAGGTCGCGTCGACGCGGTTTTCCTGCATCGCGTGCAGCACCTTCGCCTGGTTGTATTCCGCGTTCTGATCGATTGCCGCAAAGCGCGGCTTGAGACAATCCAGTATTTCTTCTCCGTATGCATAGACTGCCCGGCTCACGCCGAGGTCTTCATACATCCGTTCCAGTTCTTTCATTTCGGTTCCCGCTCCATCTCTTCAAAAATTTTCATCGCCGCATTTTCAATCACTTCGGGCTTCGTCACGATGATGCCCATCTGCTCGTCGCCCAGAATCAGAAGCGTATCGCCCGGCTGCACGCCGAACAGCGTCCGCGCCTCCTTGGGGATGACGATCTGTCCCTTTTCGCCGACCTTTGCCGTGCCGAAAATGTGCTTGCCTTTGGGCTTGCCCAGCAGGTGCTTTCCGCCAGCCATAGTGTCCCTCCCCGGAAAGTTCATTCGGAAATTTTCATACTTGTATAACTTACAGCGCATGCCTGCCGCTGTCAAGCCCAAAGCGAAAAAAATGTCGCGAAGGAACAGGCTCCCTCGCGGCATGGTTCGGTATTCAGATGTTCCGGACGTTGTCGTCCGACACGAAAAACAGCGCCAGCGCGCCCGGACCCACATGGGAGCCCGTGACCGGCTCATAGTCGACGATCAGAATGTCCTTCGGCGCCTTGCTCCGGCGTAGCATCGAGGCTAAAATCTGCGCGTCGGCTTCGCAGTCGGCATGGGAGATGCAGACGGTCTGCGTCTCGGGCGAGACGACCAGCTCCTCATAGCGCTTTGCCATCTCCTCAATCGCGCGCTGTCTGCCGCGGACCTTCGCGAAGCAGACGATTTTTCCCTGGGGGTCGCCCTTTAAAAGCGGCTTGATCTGCAGAACGGTACCGACGGCAGCCTCGAGATTGGAAAGACGCCCGGTCCTCTTGAGATAGCGCAGGTCGCCGACGGTGAAGATCTGGGCGATGCGGTGGCGCAGGGCGCGCAGAATTTGATAGGTCTCGTCGATCGAAAGCCCTTCCTTGCGGCATTCAACCGCGCGCATCACGACGATGCCCTCTGCCAGGGAAGCAGAGTACGTGTCGACCGTGAGAATTTTCCGCTCCGGGAATTCCTCGGCAAGCTGGTTTGCGGCAATTTTGCTCGATGCATACGAGCCGCTGATGCCGGAGGACATGCTGACGAACAGAACGTCCTCTCCGTTTTCCAGCATCGGGCGGATGTTGTCGACAAAGCGCTGCGGCGGAATCTGCGAGGTTGTGACCTTTTCGCCGTTTCGCATCGCAGTGTAAAATGCCTTGGCGTCGAACGAGGCGGTGTCCATGCACGACTGCTCGCCGGATTCGGTGTGGAAGGTGAAGGGAATCACGGTGATATTCTCTGCCTGCAGATATGCGGTCGGGAGATTGGAGGAAGTATCGGTCACGATGCGAAACATAACAATCGCTTCTTTCTGTTGGAATTTGTATCTGATGCTTTACACAAGATTATCACATTTTCAAAACTGTGTCAACCGATATATATACACAGATTATCTTGCATTTGTGTTAAGAAATTGCTATAATGCAGACGAAAGGTGTGTGTCGTTTTATGGCTTATGATAATGATCTCATCGCGGGCAAGCTCCGCCGGTGGGAAAAATATCTCGAACGCTACCGGCTCCCGGCATGGGAAGAGATTCCGGACTTCGGGCTGTACATGGAACAGGTGGTGCAGCTGCTCAAGCAGTATTTGAGCTATCTTCCGCCGGAACTCAAGCAGTCGCAGACCATCACGGCGGCGGCAATCAACAACTATGTCCGCACAAAAATGCTGCCCGAGCCGCGCAAAAAGAAGTATTACCGGATTCATATCGCGTATCTTCTGATGATCTGCACGCTCAAGCAGTCGCTGAGCCTGTCGATGCTGCAGACGCTGCTGCCCGGAGATCTTCCGGAGGACGAGGTAAAGCGCGCGTATACCGCCTACGCCCTGCGGCACAGGCTCTGCGCGCAGTATTTTGTCGATCAGGTGAAGCTGTCGGCGGCGGCAATGCTGGAGCCCGATATGGTCACGGAGCTTGCCGTGCAGGATACGACGGAGCTGATTGCCTCGGCGGCAATCTTGAGCGGGCTTTCCCGGCTGTTTGCCGAAAAGCTGCTGCTGCTCAAGGACAAGACGCTGGAAACCGGCGGCAGCATCGAGATCATCGAATAAAGAACTCCCCCGATTTTCAAAAAATCGGGGGAGCGTTGTGTCTTCCGGGAAATCAGGCGTCTTCCGGCTCCATGGCGTCCAGCAGCGGCTGCCGGACGGCACCGGAAAAGAGGCTTCCTGCGTTGTCATGGACGATGTTGAGTGCGCCCGCAACCTGTCCGAGGGGCATTTTGCCGTCAAAGAACACATCGAGGTCCAGCATGAAGACCTTCTGTTCGTCGACCTGACGGGTGCGGTTGTCGACTTTTCGCAGAAGCCCAGGACCGCACTTGATGTTTGCCTTCGCGCCGCCGGGCATTGTGACGGTCACCAGCTGCTCGCATTTGATGAACACCTGCCGCCGCGCGTCTTCGTCTGCCATCAGCCCCAGATAACCCGGCGCAATCAGCTCATGCCACGGCGTCTCGGCAAACCCCAGCGCAGCTTTGTTGACCGCGTTCATGTACCGAAGCCCAACGCGCGTAAAATACGCGGGCTGATAGATTTTGATGAACGCGGCAAGCACAACGTCCAGCCGCTTGGCAAACTCCTCCCAGCGGGTGTAGCGCGTGGTGGACAGGGCAATGAAGCCCTTTGTCAGACTGACCTTCCAGCCGCCGTCGGCGGAAATGAACTGGTAATTGTTGACCGTCCCCTGCTCGACCATCTTCCCGCCCGCGTTCTGGGGCGGCAGCTGCTCGATGCGCTTGGCGTACTGGGGATAGACCTGCCGGATGGCGTCCTGGAAATCGGCAGGCTCGTGCGCCTCGATTTTCAGAATATCGGGAAACCGCAGCTGGCAGATGACCTCAATGAGCGGACTGCGGCGGTAGAATTTTCGCGGCTGATTGGAAAACATCCTCATCTCTCGCTTTCCTGCGCCGGACTGACAGGGCGAACCTCTGCGGCGCGTTTTGTATCTATTATATTTAGTATACCCTTTTTTGACAAAAATGCAAGCCGCCTTCTGATTCCCTTCGGCGCGAAACTGTGCTATACTGGTGACAATCAAGCCGCGCAAAGGAGACTGCTATGGGATTTTTAAGACTGCTGGAGTCCGTCCGCGTGCCCGCGCTCGACACGCTGTTCTCCGGCATTACGTATTTTGGAGACGAGCTGGCGTTTCTGGCGCTGGCGCTGCTGCTGTTCTGGTGCGTGGATAAGCGAACGGGCTACTATGTATTTGTGGTGGGGCTTTTCGGGACGCTGGCAAACCAGTTCCTAAAAATCACCTGCCGGATTCCGCGCCCGTGGGTGCTGGACCCGGATTTTACGATTGTAGAGGCGGCGCGCGCCGCGGCGACGGGGTATTCGTTCCCATCCGGGCACACGCAGAACGCCGTCGGAACCTTCGGCGCCATTGCGCTGCAGACGAAACAGCGCTGGGTGCGGTGGGCGTGCATCGCGCTTTTGCTGCTGGTGCCGGTTTCGCGGATGTATTTGGGCGTCCACACGCCGCTGGACGTGGGCGTCGCGTTTTTGATGGCGCTGGCGCTGCTTGCGGCGCTTTACCCGGTCTTCCGGTCGGGCGAAAAAACGCAGAAGGCAATGCCATATCTTCTTGCGGCAGGGATCGTGCTTGCCGGTTTGTTCGTGCTGTATGTCGGCGGCATCCGCGCAGATTTTCTCCCCGGCTCGGAGGACGAGAGCAATCTCTCCCATGCGGTCAAAAACGCCTGGACGCTGCTGGGCGCGATCGCGGGGCTGCTGGTGGTATTTTTCCATGAGCGCCGCACGGGCGGCTTCGAGACGCGCGCGCCGTTTTTGGGGCAGGTGCTCAAATTCACGCTCGGGCTTGCGCTGGTCGCGGGTGTCAAGGCGGCGCTGAAGCCTGCGTTTTACGCGCTGCTTCCGGCAGGACCTGCCGACTGCGTGCGCTATTTTCTCGTCGTGCTGCTGGCGGGCTGCATTTTTCCGAAGACGTTTTCTTATTTTGCAAAGCTCGGGAAAAACAGGGAGGCGCGGTAAATGACGCTTTTGTGGATTGCAATTGCGATCGCAGCGCTGGTCCTGATCGTTGGATATTTTGTGCTGCAGCGGGCAGCGACGGGCAGGCGGTATACGAGGCGGGCGCTGGAGCAGCAGATGGAAAAGCCCGCCTACCGGGAGGTCAAAGCCCCGATTCTGGCGGCAGACGGCTGGGTTTCGGCGCACGAGCGCGAGGACCTGCACGTCATGAGCTACGACGGAAAGCTGCTGCACGCGATCTATCTTCCCAAAAAAGATGCGAAGGGCACGATTCTGCTGTTTCACGGCTACAAATCCTGCTGGCAGATCGACTTCGGGCTCGTGCTTCCCTATTACTATGACACGCTGGGGTATTCTCTGCTGCTTGTCGACCAGCGCGCGCACGGAAGCTCGCAGGGAAAATACCTGACCTTCGGCGTGCGTGAGCGGCTGGACGTTCTGTCCTGGGCGACCTATATGGGGCAGAAGCTGGGACAAAATGCACCGCTGATTCTGGGCGGGCTTTCGATGGGCGCGACGACGGTGCTGCTCGCCAGCTGCTTCGACTTCCCGGCAAATGTGCGCGCGATCATTGCCGACTGCGGCTTTACAAGCCCCTATGAGATTGCAAAAAGCGTCCTGCGCCGCGATGCTCCCAAAGCGCCGGTTTCGCTTCTGCTGCCGCTGTGCAGCCTGGTTACCAGGCTTTTTGCAGGCTTCGGGCTGCGAGACGGCTCGACGATCGACGCCGTGCGCGAGAGCCGGTACCCGATTTTGTTCCTGCACGGCACGGGAGACACCTTTGTGCCGTATGAGATGACAAAGCGGGCGTTTGATGCCTGCACTGCGCCGAAGCGGCTTATCTTAGTCGACGGCGCAGAGCACGGCAAGAGCTATGTCAAAGAGCCGGACCGTGTCCGGCAGGAGCTGAAGGCATTTCTCGATACCTATACACCGACAACAAAGGAGGACACCCCATGATGCAGCATGAAATCACGAGCGCCGCGCCGCTTCTCGACGCGAGCGGCAATCTGCGCGAGCCCGGCTGGGCAAGAAGCCTGCTGCCGGTCTACTGCCGGTCCCAGATCCGCGCGCCGAAATCGCGCATCAAGGAGTGGGACTACTATCTTGTGACCGACGGGCACATCGGCATTGCCCTCACGATTGCCGACAACGGCTACATGGGACTGGATTCTGTCTCGTTTCTGAACTTCGACGAGCGATGGCAGATTACCAAAAGCCCCATGCGCGCGTTTCCGATGGGAAAGACGGGGCTGCCGGAGACGTCGGTGCTGGGTGCGAGCGAAATTGCCGCGTCCGGATATGCGCTGGCGTTCTATCACGAAGACGGCGCGCGTCGGCTGTCGTTTCACATGGATCGGTTCCGCGGCAAAGACGCCATCGAGGGCATCATTACCCTCACGGATGAGCCGGACGAGAGCCTCGTGATTGCAACGCCGTTTGAAAAGCCCGGGCATTTTTACTACAATCAGAAGATCAACTGCCTGCGCGCGTCCGGCTGGGTGGAGCTTGGTGCAGAGCGGTTCGAGCTGACGCCGGACAAATTTTTTGCCGTCCTCGACTGGGGACGCGGCGTCTGGACGTATCACAACACGTGGTACTGGTCGAGCGCGTCCGGGCTTTTGGACGGCGCGCCGTTCGGCTGGAACCTCGGCTACGGCTTCGGCGATACCTCCGCCGCGACGGAAAACGCGCTCATTTATAACGGCAGACTCCACAAGCTGGACCATGTCACATTTGAGATACCCATGAAGGACAGAAAAGAGGATTATCTTTCGCCCTGGCGCTTCACCAGCTCCGACGGCAGATTCGAGATGCAGTTCCGGCCCGTCCTCGACCGCGCTGCCTGCACGGACTTCAAATTGCTCAAATCCGACCAGCATCAGGTGTTCGGAACCTTTACCGGAACCGCCGTTCTGGACGACGGAAGTGCGCTTTCGGTGCGGGATTTCTTCGGTTTTGCCGAAAAAGTGGAGAACAAGTGGTAACAGAAAGTCTCGCGGAATTTTGCGGGCGCAGGCGCATCGCGTTTGGCAGCTTGAACCGTGGAACACTACATGTTGTGTTCCACGGTTGCATTTTGCTTATTTGACACAAGATTTTGTTTCAAATCCAGTTTTTAGTCTTGACAAGGCATGTGCGATCTAGTATATTGTCTATGGCGCTTTTTGTGATGGCATATTTAGTTGCTATTGTAAGATGCAGCCACAAGATATTGTATTCGCACGTGCGGGAAAATATGCAGCTGAAATATTTTCCTGCACAGCGTCTGTCATAACAGGGATTACAGAGGGGAGAGAGCAGCATGAAGATTATCAAACGCAACGGCTCGGAAGCCGTCTTCGATATTATGAAGATCATCTCCGCCGTCACACGTGCCAATAACGTTGTGGAAGAAGCCGACCGGCTGACGCCGATGCAGATCCGCCGCATCGCCGAGAGCGTGGAGCTGTCGTGCCAGTCGATGAACCGCGCGCTGTCCGTCGAGGAAATTCAGGACCTCGTCGAGCATCAGATCATGGCGCACGGAGCATATGAGGTTGCGAAAAACTACATCACCTACCGCTACACGCGCTCGCTGGTCCGCAAGTCCAACACGACCGACGACAAGATTCTCACGCTGATCGAATCGAACAACGAGGAGGTCAAGCAGGAAAACGCCAACAAGAACCCCACCGTCAACGCCGTGCAGCGCGACTATATGGCAGGCGAGGTCTCCAAGGACCTGACGCGCCGGATGCTGCTGCCGCAGGAGATTGTCGAAGCGCATGAGGCAGGCATCATCCATTTCCACGACGCGGATTATTATGCCCAGCACATGCACAACTGCGACCTCGTCAACCTCGAAGACATGCTGCAGAACGGCACGGTCATCTCCGGTACGCTCATTGAAAAGCCCCACAGCTTCTCTACCGCCTGCAACATCGCGACCCAGATCATCGCGCAGATCGCCTCCAACCAGTACGGCGGGCAGTCGATCAGCCTGACTCACCTGGCGCCCTTTGTCGACGTTTCGCGGCAGAAAATCCGCAAGTCGGTTTTAGAGGAGCTGAAGGATTTCGGAACCGAAGCCTCCGATGAGGCGATCTCCAAGGTCGTCGAAAAGCGCCTGCGCGACGAAATCCGCCGCGGCGTCCAGACCATCCAGTATCAGGTCGTGACGCTCATGACGACCAACGGACAGGCGCCGTTCATTACAGTATTCATGTACCTCGGCGAGGCGCGCTCGGAACAGGAGCAGCGGGACCTTGCCATCATCATCGAAGAGACGCTCAACCAGCGCATCGAGGGCGTCAAGAACGAAAAGGGCGTCTGGATTACGCCCGCGTTCCCGAAGCTCATCTACGTGCTGGAGGAGGACAATATTACCGAGGGTTCGAAGTTCTGGTATCTGACGAAGCTTGCTGCCCGCTGCACCGCCAAGCGCATGGTGCCGGACTATATCTCGGAAAAGAAAATGCGCGAGCTGAAGCTCTCCAAGGGCGAGATGCCGGGTCACGGCGACGTGTATACCTGCATGGGCTGCCGCAGCTTCCTCACGCCCGACCGCT